>Ga0209347_1000497_pt1 | contig 97604 bp, 89 predicted proteins | sample AutmiccommuBRH23_FD_187382 | JGI IMG/M metagenome (GOLD analysis project Ga0209347, IMG submission 187382) | Deep subsurface microbial communities from Mt. Terri, Switzerland - Autotrophic microbial communities BRH/23 (SPAdes) (version 2) | ecosystem: Environmental > Aquatic > Deep subsurface >...
CTAAGAATCATAGAATTGATTTAATGATAAATGATTCGATTGGCATTGAAATGAAAGTCTACAAGGGTGGTTCACAAGTAAAAAGGGCATTACTCAGCCAAATATCCGAATATTCTCAGTACTGTGACAAAATAATCGGTTTCGTGGTCAACATAACTGAAGAGAGCAATGCATCTATTAAATCTGAAATTGAATCTCAACTCACATATCAAAATGTGATTGATTCCAATGACTATCATATAATCGTTCAAGGAGTAATCTAATTTAATTTCTGGATCTGCATGATAAAGGGTTACTCCAAGGATAAAGTGTCTTAAACTAAGTTTGCATACATTTATTTTTTCATCCGAGCGGAATGAATCTGATAACTGCCAGCAAGACAAAATGGAGCAAAAATGACGGTTTAAATAGGGCGATTCTATGCTTGTCCATATATTGAACTGGCTTTGAAACTGCGTTCAATACAGGCGATTATAGAGGGAATTGCATGGAATACATGCAATTTCTTCACTCCTCTTCATTATCTATCTGTTATTGTTTCAAGTTGTGTACCAAGTTATACATGTAAATACTGTACTCACAATGTAAATCAGGTGTATCGGTGAGTATAATGCGGTCATAGGTTTAATCTGTTAACATTGTGTTTGTGTCTTGACTTGAGATATAAAATATTAATATTGACAACCAGTTCAAGTACAACATATACAGATAAATAAAGTTTAAAATGATAATGGTATGAGACTATCAACCTATCATGAAAACCATGTATGAGTGACAGGTTGAAGCACAATCACACATAACAGATACTTCAATGCTATGTATTCATGACCTTTTGCGGATATCTTGCAAAACTTCTTTCCTTGGTAAAAATCATATCCTCTATCCTAAAAGCAACATTGTTTAGAAATATTAATAAGTATCTTAAGACTATCACTTACTCTGTAAAACAATTTGGTGGTATTATATGAAAATATGTATAATTATGGTAGCCGTGCTTATAGCATTATCAGGCACAGCATATGCAGCGGAGCTAACAAACCCCGAAATCATTCATAGTGGAGAGGTCTTCACAATCTCTAATGGTGATAATCTTAGTCTTGGATATAATGAGAATTTTACAGGTGAATCATTATTTATTGAGGCAGGAGGCTCCCTGATAATTGAATCCGGTGGCAATTTTTCCACACTTTCAGGCTCAATGGTCAATGAGGGTAGTATCAATAACTCCGGACAGATTTACTACGAGTTCGGCAATTTCTACAATACAGGAAATATTACTAACTCCGGCAATATTTGGAGCATCGGCATTATAGAAAGTGCTGGTAACATTGACAACTCCGGCTTAATAATTAACGAAGGTAGTATCAACAATTCCGGTAGCTTCAACAATTCCGGCTACATTCATAATTTATTTGGTCACCTATTTAATTATGGCACACTCGACAACTTTGGAAGCGTTGGAGGTATGGGTAAGTTTATAAACTCCGGGATTATCAATAGTTATGGGAGTATTCAAAATTCTGCTAACATTAACAATTCAGGAACCATTAACAACTTTGGAACCCTCGAATTTTCTATCAGCGCCATTATCAACTCCGGCCTCATTAACAATAATGGATTAATCATAGGTTCTATTGACAACTCCGGCCTCATTAACAATAATGGATTAATCAAAGGTTATATTGACAACCCCGGCATCATTAATAATTATCCCGACAGTGGAATAGGAGATATTGACTACCCAGCCCTCATTAACAATTCAGGTACTATTAACAATTATCCGGGAATTACTTTTTATGTTGAGATAACTGGTAATCCAGTAAACAATTTGACAGATTCGGGTGAAGAAGATGACACTGGCAACAACCAAGAAATTCCGGAATTCCCAACAATAGCCCTCCCAGTTGTGGCAATCCTTGGACTCGCATTCATGTTCCAGCACAGGAAAGAGTAAATTTATATTTTATTTACTCTTCCTCTTTTTTATATATTTGCATACGCTAATCAGCAACATTGCCTTTACTGTACAAATCATTACAGATGATTTAAAGGTTAATTATTAAGTGTACGCACAAATGATATTATCATCTGCATTTCCAAGAACTGTTGATTTTGTGAATAGTGCATACCCTTTAAGTCTTGCACGTAGTATCTGTTGCATCACATCTTATTCATCCATATCACCATTCACTCTGAATTCCACATAAACCGGATAATGATCTGATACTGAAACGGTCTGTTCTTGTGACAAAGCGTATACAAGGTCATACCTTAGTACACCATGTTCACCGTGTAACTTAGATGTATCAGTGAGTATAATGCGGTCATAGGTGTAATCTGTTGATTTTGTAGTCGTATCTTGTGAATCATCAATAATCCAGTGATATGCATCAAGTTCAGATGTCGAGTCCTCATCAAAGTAACTTCCATCTGCATTCAGGTCGCCCATGATGATGAAATCATCCTCTTCTTGATTTTGTGACTGAGCATATGCAAGTACATAATCAAGCCCGTTAATCTCCTCTGTGGCTTCATCTGGATCAGTGTGGATGACAATAAGGACTGCATCGAAGTTGCCTTGTAGGGCTTCTATTGAAGCAATAAAAGGTTGCCTGTGGAATGGGTCTGTGCCATCTGGTTCGGGATAAACAGATGCATTGCTGATTGAAACAGTCTGAGTATTGTAAATATAGGCATATTGTTCTTTGCTGGACGTGCGTCCGAGTCTTTCACTCACAACATATGAGTATTCTGATCCATCGGAGTTCACCAAGTCCACTAACGCAGGAAGGGCAGTTTGGGAGCTGTCACGAATTTCCTGAATGGCAATGACATCATAAGTGCGGATGATATCGGCAAGGACATTCATTACTTCGGGCTTCGATGCTTTTGTGACTCCGAACACTTGGACGTTGAAGGCACCGATTCTGATGGTGTCATGAGTGGTTTCGACTTCTGCTTCAGTTGTTTCATTATTGATTGGTGCTTCGATTATCGGTGTCTCGTTAATTGGAGGTTGCGCAGTGATAGGTATTATCCCATTCACGAATTCGCTGTTTTGTGAAATGCAACCGAGAGTAAGAGATATCAAGATGAGAAGTATGATTGTTTTTAGTTTCATGAATGCCCCTCGATGCAAGACATATGCGTAATTAAGTATAATTGTTTCGTAGAAGATATATAATTTCCATGATATTCCTTATTATGTGGCATGGAATTATGTTAAAAGCCAACCAACCAATCACTTTCCATGCCATGTTCTATTAAAACCTGAACAAGTCTTGATATTTTAGGTAGTGTGCGCAAGCCACATCATACTCTCTCCATGAACACGCATTCCCTACGATAATGTGCTTTAACACTTTCTCAGGGTTAATGTCGTGCGGCGAGTATATATCAATGATTCGTGGAATATCAAGTGTCGTTAATGTGGACGTTCGGATTTGTTGGCGGTAGATGTTTATTCTTTCATAGGTGTCTTGTTCAATTGGTGGATTCATGATTGGACTTTTGAAGTTACAATAATATCCATATGTTCCAAGTAGGGCGAAAGTGAAAACTAATTAAAATAATTTATATATGATCACTATAATATTACAAATGTACGTGAATGAAAAAAATAGCATTAAGCCGGTCTGTCACTCACCACCAGATCGGCTGACCTCAATATTTCAAAAGAATATTTTCCAAGACCCTTATTGAAACATTGACAACGTGTTAATTCTCCAACTTTTACCCTGATTAAAGATTGGTTTTTGTAGAGATTCCCGAGCGACCATCATTAAAGAAACTTTATTCTTTTTGGATGGATGTAGGTGTAATCCTTACTATTAAGAAAGGACTAACTTATTGAATACAGTATCTTTTTGATATAAACTATACTTAATATACCTGTAAATATTTATGCTTTTAAAGATATGCTTTTATGACTATTGTGAATCTACAATACTCATGTCAATGACTATGATGAACATCGCCATTGAAAGGGTAATCAACACTAACCATTTCTTCATATACCTAATCCCTCTTACCAGAACCCGCACGGAAACTAGAACTTGAAGCTCCGGAAACATCTATTCAAGTGAGCGAAACTTAAAAGCTAAATCCAAATTCCCACAATTTTGTTTGTATCCTGTGATTTTAGGCTTTGCGGCACACAGTTACTTTATCGATTTTATCAAGAGATTAAACTTCAATATCGATATCCTTTGTTTAGATCGGAAGTTCTATTCCAGAGATGTGTTTGAACTTTTCAAAAAACAGAATGGGCTGTAATAGTGCCTGAAATTGCCGCCCTCGAGTTGTAAGTGCGCAGCAGTTACGTAGTCATCGTCTCACTTACAGCGGGCGAAATTTCGGTTGTGGCTGGTAGTTGCAGGAGGAATGACAATTAATTAGAACTAATATGTTGCAAAAGGGGTCGGATTAAAATTTCCTACCATTATTTAAGGCGATCTACTTATTTTTACTATGGGTTTGACATTGATACAAGGAGTTTTTCTATATGAAGAAGATTTCTACACATATGGGGATAGTTACCCTTCTTCTGCTGGTAAGTATTGCAAGCATGGGTTGTGAAACACGGGAAGAGCAGGTCGAAGCCTTACAGGATACGGAAATCACAGTAAGGGACATTGAAGTAAATGAGGTTAGCTCTGAAGTGATCGATCTGAATATCACTCTGGATATATATAATCCCAACAACGTCACTGCCAGACTTGAGAGAATGAACTATAGCATTTATGCGAACGAAGTATTCGTCGGAAACGGAACCTTTGAGGAACCCGTTGAGATACCTCCTCAGGAGGGAAGAAGGACATCGACGGACTTCATTACACAAGCAGCTTCAATACCTTCCACTATTGTTAGCGCTTTGTCAGAAGGAAGGATCTTATGGAGTATTAAAGGAATAGCTTATATTGATACTCCCCTGGGAGCTATCGAACAGCCATTCTCCGGGAATATCTCAGGTAACGAAACTTTCGAATCCGGAAACATCTCAGAGGCTGAGAACACTTCGGAATTACCCAATACATCCGAAAATGAGAATACTTCCGTATCAACAAACACATCTGTATATGAGGATACTTATTAAAACCTTGTCTAATACCTGTTTCCATGTCGATCCGACCTGTACTGCCCGTTCACTGTGTTACTTAAAAGGAAGTGGAATGTGTATGGAAGAAAGACCTATAGGCGTAACAATTCTGGCTATTTTTGCCGGGATTCTCTGTGTGATCAATGCAATCATAACCCTCAGGTTTTTGGGTTTTTTACCCTTTATAGGGCCTGTAGACATCGTAGACATCCGCGTATTCAGTATATGGTATGCACTGCTCTATGGCCTGCTGGCTTACATCTGGTTCTGGGTAACAAAAATGCTCTGGGAGGTCGATCCCCAGGCATGGACATTCCTACTTTTCATTACAGTTATGAACCTGAGCTTTGATTTCATTATATTGATCACAGGTGGGTCATGGTACGACATCAACATCTCAGTTATACTGAACGCGCTTATCCTTCTCTATATTATGCTTCCGGGAACCAAGGAAGCCTTCGGAACCGATTGAAGAGCGTATGTTCTTAAGTGGATCAACTGTAGGGAGATAATTGAATCGTATGATGCTATAAAGCATCATGTCTTTTTTCTCATTAAGTTATTTATCTTCTCTTTGCAGCAATCACAATTAATTACCAAAGTAAGTGACCCGAGACCCATGCTGGTGATGAGTGCAAAAGAGGAAGCAATAGTCAGGGAGTTCGGCCTTCCAAGAGATGCCTTTAATCCTGTGTCACTGCCTTTGCAGCCTTGGCTGCAAATACTGCTGTAGAAACTGCAAATAGTGCCAAATAGTAGTCCCATGCCAGCGCCTCCTGTTTTAGCGGGACTTGCTGGACAGTGTTCTAAACTTCGATCTCCGAAGGATTTGCATCATCCTGTTCCAGGCTCTTGAACTATAATCAAAAGATTACAGGCAGGATATAATTTTCACCTGTCAGGAAATTGAAGAAAGTATGGTATCCTGAGGGGCAGAGAAACTTACAGAATCAAATAGACACATTTTTATATTAATTAATATAATTACGAATCAGGCCGGGTTCATAGCGTACCACCAGATCCAACCAACAACCACCACCATATATTTTCATCCGGCCACCCTTTTCTTACATCTACTCATCCTGAGATGAATGTCAGACAACATATAATAGAGTCATGATACCATGACAATTACAGGTGGTAGCAATGAAAAAGGACCTTTCCTTAAGCCCAGGATGCACCTGTGAGCTTTGTTTCAGGGCGCGGACCCGCCCCATGGCAGAGACGATATTTTCCCTCAGGTCGACACCCCTAATGCCTCCGATACCAGGCTTCATCTGATAGCTCTCAAAGACATGGCCGGGATATGCCAGAGCAGCGTCGCGCACATAGCTTGTGATGGTACGGGGTTTTATCCTCGAAAATGTGCTGCAATAGTTCTCCGGGCCGGGGCAGTTGTCCGGGCATATCCCGCCGGGCTGTGCGAAGGAGAAAAATATAGTGCCATGCTCAGGATAACTCCCTGCTATGATGCCTTTTGGGAAAGCGGAGACAAGGCTTTCGAAGAATACCATCATCTCCCCATCATCTTCACTGATGAAAAGCTTACGCACAAGACTGCCTTGCCCGAAATCCAGGATATCGGTCAGCATGTCAGCGGCAGCATGTGAAGGTACGGCAGGTATAATGAATTCAGGCAACCCGTGAACCAGCAGCGGGAAGATATCATGCACATCCGTTCGGTAGAAACAAATGCGTGGTCTGGCAGACGCTCCGGTACCGCCTTCATCTGAGAAGGGATTCACAGAAGTATTATTCTCCTGCTGGGCGGCCAGGGATCTGATAACATCAGCAACCTGTTCCCTGTCATTCATCACCTCTGCACTCAATGAGGCCATTGCCTGGGCATCGCTGTCAATGATGAGCACAAGAGGGAAGCGCGCTCTTTTTGCATATCTCAGGAAACTGCTGCCGACCTTGCCCCCGCCCAGGACAAGATGGTATCCCCTGATAACCGGTAAAGATCCCAGGAGATGCACCCTCGAGTCTATCAGTCCCATGAGAGAAGAAACCATACATCACTCATATAGACCCGGCTTTTTAAGTATTTAACCTCGAAGCACATGTTTTCAATAAAAAAGAATAAACAGTAAGTTTAAATAATAGCGATAACAAAATTTAATATGTATATTGGGTGTGGTGTCTTTTATAAGCACTTTTGTTTAGGAACTTAATTACATATTGAAAAATGCTTTTAAAAGGAGGTAGTACGTAAGATGGTGGAAACGACTATAATGGACAGTATATACGGCATGATAGATGCGATAATAGATTTTATCCCGGTCCTGATTGCAGTGATACTGCTCATAATAATAGGATGGATAGCAGGAAGAGCCCTGGGTAAAATAGGAGCTGCGATCCTTGATAAGGTCGGGCTGGATGACCTTATAAACAGGACATCCATTGGAAGGATGATAGGGAGAACGGAATTCACTGTTGTGCAATTATTCGATGCAGCCATCAGATGGTTCGTTTATCTGATATTTGCAGTCATTATTATAGACCTCTTGCAGATACAGGTTGTAGCAGCCTTCATCACAAGTATAATCCTATATATCCCATTGATACTGTCAGCATTGATAGTACTGATAATAGGTTTGATTCTTGTTGATTTCCTGGCAGGCCTTGTAAAGAATGTATTGATCGCAACAGGCATTGACGAGCGCCTGGAGAGAACTTCCATTGGCAGCGGGATGAGAACCAGCGGAATGACATTTTCGGGGCTTATAGCCGGCATTGTCAAGATCTTTGGTTATCTGATATTCATAATGGCTGCACTGGACATCCTGAACCTGACACTCATCGCAGGCATCGTCGCGGCCATGATAGCATATCTGCCAAACCTGTTCGCCGGTATCCTGATACTGGTCATAGGACTTCTTGCCATAGACCTGTTCATGGATTATATTGGCAGCTTCATGAAAAATATGAATGTCGAGGGGAATGAGATATGGGTTCCCGCCCTTAGAGGCTTCCTTGCATTAGTGGTGGTCTTGCTCGCCCTTGATGCAATGCTCATAGACACGAGCATATTCTATATACTCCTCAACCCGCTCGCATGGGGAATTGCGATCGTGATAGCATTCAAGTGGGGAATAAAGGATGCTCTTGTGGCTTATGCCAGGGAGAAGAAACAGTAAAAAGCACCAGGAGAGAGAATAGAACCATAAAAGCGCCACAATTTCTGTACCCGGCCAATCACAGCCGGGTTTTTATTTAATGTTTGCCGGTTAGTTCCGAGACCGGAATAGGAACTTTTTTATTCATCCACACTTTCCTGAACATACATATCATGCAGGACCGGTTATGATGAATATCAGTTTATCCGACAGAGTGGCAAACATGCCGCCTTTTCATGTGATGGAAGTGCTCGAAAGAGCACAGGAGCTTGAGAGAGAGGGCAGGCATATAATCCATCTGGAGATAGGAGAACCTGACTTCCACACAGCTTCCCATATTTGCGAGGCTGCAATTTTAGCGATGAGCTCAGGCGACACGAAGTACACTCACAGCCAGGGTATTCCGGAACTCCGGGAGGCTATCGTTGAGAACTACAGGCACCGTTTTGGCGTGGTGATCAATCCGGAACAGGTGATAGTCACTTCCGGAACCAGCCCTGCAATGCTTTTGCTGTTCATTGCACTGATCGATCCTGGCGATGAGGTGATAATGTCAAACCCGCATTATGCATGCTATCCTAATTTCGTGAGGGCGGTCGGAGGAGTTCCTGATTTCATATATACGAACAAAAGAAGCGGCTTTATGCTGCAGCCAGAACAGGTTGCCGCGAGGATCAGCAAGAAGACAAAAGCAATACTTATCAATTCTCCCTCCAACCCTACCGGCCATGTCATGCCTCCCGGGATACTCAGAGACCTGGCAGATGTCGCAGGAAATGTGCCCATAATATCCGATGAGATATACCAGGGGCTGGTTTACGAAAATGAGGACCACACGATCCTTGAGTTCACAGATAACGCGTTCGTGCTTAACGGGTTCTCCAAATTGTACGCTATGACGGGGTGGAGGCTCGGATACCTGATAGCCCCGATAAGGTATATACGTACATTACAGAAGATACAGCAGAACTTCTTCATATCTACTAATGCCTTTGTTCAACATGCGGGCATCGCCGCCCTCACGGGGCCGCAGGAAATGGTAGCTGAAATGGTCTCGATCTATAATAAAAGACGCATATATATGTTAAAACGCCTGAGAGAAATGGGATTTGAAATTGAAGGCGAGCCGCAAGGAGCATATTATATACTTGCGGATGCCCGCAGATTCTCGGAAGATTCACTGGAGATGAGCCGAAGAATACTTGAGGATATAGGAGTTGCAGTCACCCCGGGAATAGATTTCGGCAGTGGAGCCGAAGGGTACCTGCGCTTTTCCTATGCGAACAGCCTGGAGAATATAGAAGAAGGCATGGACAGGTTACAGATCTACCTTGCACATATCAAATAAAATAGCACTGAAGAGAAAAGCATTGAAAATAACTGGCTACAATTCCCTGCAACCACTGCGGTAAAAACAGGCATGTTTATATAGCATTGAGAACCCATCTTGCTACAATAGCTAATCCGAAAAATGGTAGGTTTTTATGACAACTGAAAGAACGGAAGATTACCTGAAAGCCATCGAGAAAGTTGTGGAAAGAAAAGGCTATGCCCAGGTAAAGGATGTTTCACGGGAGCTGGATCTCAGTTCTCCAAGTGTTACCGGGATGTTCAAGAAACTTACCAAGCTTGGATACATCAACTATGAGAAGTATGGCGGTGTCACTCTTACAGAAGAAGGAGAGAGGATCGCCAAATGCACAATGGAAAAACATGGCGTCATAAGGGATTTCCTTTTACTGCTTGGCCTTGACGAGAAAAACGCCAATCTGGATGCGTGCAAGATAGAGCATGTGCTCGCGCCTGAAACGTTTGAGATCCTGACCAAGTTTGTCGAGTTCATTGACAGGAGGAGTGAATGGCCTTACTGGCTGGATCACTTCAGGCACTTTTATACCACTGGAGAATATATCGACTGTAAGCCGTCTCCGAAAGAGAATTGTCCCATACACGGGACAAATAAAAAGTAATTATTAACGGCACATGCATATCGATAATACAATTCCGGGCTGTAGTAACTGTAGTTGTAGGAAGTGTATAGCATAATTATCCGGATTGTTTTGTATGCAGAAACATATTAGCTATCGCGAAATTGCTATATATTAAAAGTATGATTACGGTAATCAGAGATTCTGATAGAAGAAGGAACTGTTTAAAATGTCCGAGATCACGCTTGACACTCTTAAACCGGGAGACCTGGCAAGAATAACCAAAATGCGTGTAAAAGGTCCTGCCAGAAGGAAACTGTTCGACATGGGAATGGTCGCCGGTTCCGAAATAGAACTTGTGAGAACAGCCCCCTTAGGCGATCCTATAGAATTCCAGATAAAAGGGTATCACCTGTCAATAAGAAAAGAAGAAGCAAGTCAGATATTCGTCCAGAAGATCGAGTAAAGGACTCCAACATAACAGACCTGCAAACTGAATTTGTAATGAGTTGGCGAGGAGCTTATGGAAAACATGAAGATAAGAGTTGCTCTTGCAGGCAATCCAAATGTAGGGAAGACCACATTATTCAACGCAATAACAGGATCCCGACAGCATGTGGGCAACTGGCCAGGTGTTACGGTTGAGAAGAAAACAGGTATCAGGAGTTACAGAGGGTACCACATAGAGGTCACCGACCTGCCGGGCACTTACAGCCTTACGGCATATTCGCTGGATGAGATAGTTGCAAGGGATTATATCATTGAGGAAAAACCGGATATTGTCATCCAGATAATAGATGCTTCAAATCTTGAGAGGAATCTCTACCTTACAACACAGTTAATGGAGCTTGAGACCGAGATGATCATAGCTCTTAACATGTGTGATCTTGCTTTGGAGAGAGGCGATAAATTATATATCGACCGGATGCAGGAGATCCTTGCAGCACCGATAGTCCAGACAGTTGCAAGCCGCGATATCGGCATCAATGAACTTCTCGACAGAGTCATCGAACAGAAATACAATGACAGGTACCACGGAAGAGAAATAGGCTATGGGGACATTATTGAGAACAAGGTCCTGGAAATAGAGAAGATCCTGCTGACAGATCCGGAGCTTTCAAAGAGATATCCTCTGCGCTGGATGAGCATAAAGTTGCTCGAAGGTGATCGTAACGTCCGGACAAAGGTTGGGAAGAGCCACGTATCTGCGGCCATCAATGAACTGCTTGCCTCTATCGATCAGGAGGAATACGAGGCAGACATAGCTGATAAGAGATACGTTGCCATCAATGCTATTTTCCCGCAGATGTGTACCAGGTGCAATGTAAGAATGACAAAGTCGGACATGATAGACAGGGTCCTGACAAATAAGTACCTGGGGATACCCATATTTCTGGCCCTGATGTGGGGAGCTTTCGAACTTACATTCGCTTTCGCCACACCTTTCACAGACATGATAGAAAGGATATTTGTATGGCTGGCGGTCAATGTTACATCCCGCCTGGAGCCGGAATGGCTGGCATCCCTGATAGGGGATGGTATAATAGGAGGTGTCGGAGCCGTGCTGACCTTCGTTCCGAACATATTCATTTTGTTCTTCCTGCTGTCTCTGCTCGAAGGCAGCGGATATCTTGCCAGGGCGGCATTTATCATGGACAGGCTAATGTATAAGATAGGCATGCACGGAAAATCGTTCATTCCTCTGCTCATGGGCTTTGGATGCAATGTACCTGCCATCATGGCCACTCGCAGCATAGAAGATGAGAAGGACAGGCTGATCACGATACTGGTAGTGCCTTTCGTGTCCTGCGGAGCCAGGCTTCCTATATATATACTTCTGGCAGGCGCCTTCTTCGGACGGCAGGCAGGAACCGTTGTATTCTTCATGTATGTTCTTGGCATAGTGGTGGCAGTCATTTCTGCCAAGCTCCTCAGATCGACCATTGTAAAAGGCAAACCTGCGCCATTCATCATGGAAATGCCGCCTTACCGCGTACCTACGCTCAAAACAAGTATTGTGCACATGTGGGATAACGGGGCAATGTACATAAAAAAAGCAGGAACTCTCATATTGATAGGAGTGGTCATTATCTGGTTACTGGCATCATTTCCCTGGGGAATAGAATATGGCAGTGAGGAAAGTTACGTGGGCATGATGGGCCACTTCTTTGCACCACTCCTTGAGCCCCTGGGTTTTGACTGGAAGATGACGGTAGCCCTTGTATTCGGCCTGGTCGCAAAGGAAATAGTCGTTGCATCCATGGGAGTTCTATACGGAGCGGGAGACAGCCCGGAAGCCCTTACAGCCAGCTTGCTTGCAGACCCGGCTGTCACTGCCCTTAGTGCACTCAGCCTGATGGTGTTCAGCCTGCTGTACATGCCATGCGTGGCGACCCTGGGAGTCATCAAAAAGGAAACCGGCTCCTGGAAATGGACAGCCTTCGCGCTCGCTTACGGAATTGCAGTTGCCTGGATAGTGGCTTTTTTCGTGTACCAGGGAGGGAAATTGCTTGGATACTGAACAGAGGTTATTGGAATGAGCAATAGAGGCAAAATGCTGTTCGCCCTGTTCATGGGGTGCGGTTATATCCTTATCGGAACGATCCAGATAATAGCAGGCATCTTACAAGTCGTGTCCGGAGATACGGGGTCATCTTATATGACTGCTGTAGCAGGCGCCCTGTTCATCCCGCCTGATATTGTTGCCGGGATGATCCTCATGCTTATAGGAAGTGTGTTCATATACGGGGTATCAGAGATACATTCCGGCGTCAGCGAAGGGATTGCATACGTCTATGTAGGAATTCTCCTGTCCCTGATATTTGCAGGGATATATATGCTTGCAGCAACCGGGGATTTCCTTGAGGCCCACCTGTTAAATAACGAAGATTATATAAATTGGTCGGTAATTGATGCACTGAGGCCTGAAATATATATGGGAGTGCTGTCGCTGCTCACGTATCTTAAGTGGAAGGACAGTTTTGAATTAAAAAAGAGTTAACAGAGAGGGGACCGGATGATCAAAGATATATTAAATGGACTGTACTTTGAGAACCTATCCGCCGGAGAGATGGCGCAGAGACTTAACATTAGCCCAGAGAACTTTAGAGGGATACTTCAGAACATGGAAAATATGGGCTACATCAAAGAAGTGTGCGACCCCGGTGAGCCTGCCGCCTGCTCCGGATGCTGTTCCGGACCTGCGGCAGCTTCATGCCATAAAGGATCATCATACCCTGCAAGCAAAAAGTATGCGCTTACGGAAAAAGGAAAAAGGCTGTGCTGCAAGAACTGATTATATATTTCTTGCGATAGCATCTTTGATGCAGGTACAATTAACTTATAGCATATGCTTTTAGATGGTCGCTTGTACTGCTATTTTTTAGAAATAACGTAAGTACTTCAATCAATTTAAATACCACTGCCTTCAAACATCATCACCGTAGCATATATTTTTAAGTTAGAACCCAATAGTAACTTATTAACTTTAAAAAAACTTCAAGGGATATATATGAGAACCGGAGTAGCAATCGACTTAGGAACCAGTGGCATAAGAGCACAGAAGATAGACCTGGATAACGGGGAGATCAAGAAGACAGTGATCACTCTTCGTAACCCGCTTCCGGGAGCTAATGTGATGGACCATCTTGACTTTGCTATCACCTACGGGCTGGGGCTTGCCCACGGGCTTCATGTGAATGCCGTGAGAAAGGTCATTGAGGCCCTTGGGATAGTACCTGAAGAACTGCAAAGGATGGCCATTTGCGGGAACCCTATTCAGCTTTCTATATTCCAGGGAATTCCTATAGATGACCTTGCGTATGCAGGGGAGCGGAAAAAGGAGAAGCTCAACATAAAAGAGTCTGACAGGAGTGCACGCATTGTAAGCTGTTCCGAAGTTACTGGCCTTGAGGTTTATCCAAATGCAAAACTCGTAGTCCCACCCGCCATCAGACATGAGGTCGGTGCAGACGCGCTTGCCCTTATTATCAAATCCGGTTTCCTTGACACCCAGGAAACTGCTATTGCCACGGACTACGGTACCAACGCAGAGATGGCACTTATCCATAAGGGAACCATCTATACAGGCTCCGCTGCGGCCGGCCCTGCACTTGAAGGCCAGCAGATCAAGTACGGGAAGCTCGCATCACCGTTCGTCATCGCAGATGTCGAATTCGAGAATGGCAATCTGCGCAACTACGTACTTGACGCAGAAATGAATACCGTGAAAGCAAAGCTTGTAGATCCAAAGAGTGGAGAAGTATTAGAGGACAGCGACCTTAATGCAAAGGGCATCACAGGAACGGGAGTTATTGCCCTTATTGATGCAGGAATGAAGAACGGCATCATACAGCTTCCCAAGATCAACACGCCAGATCACATCCTGTACCTGCAGGATAAGGTAAAGTTCTTTGAGAAGGACGTACAGGAAGCCGGACTGGCGATAGGCGCCATACGTGCCGGCCACCTTGCGCTCTGTAATGCAGCCGGCATCGAGGTCAGCGAGGTAAAGAAGGCATACATGTCAGGAGCTGCAGGCACTTACATGGATGCAGTTAAGGCACACCAGATAGGCATGGTGCCCTATAATGTGGATGAAGTGATCCAGATAGGCAATACATCACTTCTAGTAGCAAAGGAGATCCTTCTTTCGGAAGAGAGGCTATGGGAACTCCAGGAGATCGCAAAGAAGATCCTGAGCAATCATCTTATGTTTGCAACTGACCAGGGGTTCAAGGACGCATATATACAGGAGATCTCCTACTGGACAGAGGGTATGCCTTTCAAGATGCTGAAGAAATTCCTTAAAAAGAAGGGATTGCCCCAGATAGATCTGCCGGAACACACCACAAGGGTGGATAAGCGTGTGATCAGGGATATTCCGGTGCTTGGCGAAGAAGGACTCGAGGTGCTTGAGAAGGTAGGCACGTTCCTTACCATGAAAGTCGACTGCCCTGAGTGCCAGAAGTGTGCCAAGGTATGCCCGACAGATGCGCTCAGTATCGATGATGAAGGCCTTGTCATGATAAGCTCGGATCTTTGTGACGGTGCGAACTGCAAGAGATGCATAAACGCATGCCCCAAGGATAAATTCAGGTGGGAGAACCTTAAAGTGCTGGAAATACCAGCATAATCCTTTTTAAAAGGAACAGAGGTATCATGATGAAAGTACTTGTGATCGGTGGGTTTTTAGGTAGCGGTAAAACCACCACCGTATTAAGGCTTGGGAAAAACTTCAGCAATGCAGGAAAGAAAGTTGCTATTATAGTCAATGAGATAGGCGAGGTCGGGATAGACGGGGATGTGATCTCCAAATATGGCCTCCAGACAACCGAACTGACAAGCGGGTGCATCTGCTGTTCATTAAAAGTGAATATGAAGGTGACGATCAGCCTGCTGATGAAGGACTACAAGCCGGACATATTACTTATAGAGCCAACCGGCATTGCTTTCCCCCAGGTGATAAGGAATGAGATAAGTCTCATGGACCTAAAGGATGTTACCATCCAGCCACTGGTAACACTTATCGACGGGAGCAGATTCAAACAGCTGATGAAGGAAGTTAAACATTTTGCAATGAGGCAGATAATAGATGCAGAAGTGCTGGGAATAAATAAGCTGGACCTTGTGGAAAAAATCCAGATACCCATCATTGAGGCCTCTATTCAGCAACTTAATCCAAAAGCCAGAGTAATACTGCTTTCTGCCACATACGAGGATGAACACTGGCATGATTTCGTGAAACTGCTTTTTGGAGAGGATACGGAGTCCATACTAAGAGAAGATAGGGGCAGCGAACTCAAGACCACAAGTCCCGGTCTCCAGATGATCGATAAGGCAACAGGCAGGCCTCTTGAAGATACAATGAACTCCATTGATGCTTCGGGGATCACCAGCTATGCCACAGAATACAGAATAGGTAATATACAGACAGATCAGGCCAGATCAGTTGTCCGGGATCTGATAGAGGTCATAAAGGAAGAGGTCATAAAGTTCAGCCCCGAATTCGTAGGGCATATCAAAATGTTCATGGAAACGGAAACTGACACCGTTAAGGCAAACCTGACAGCATTTGATAAAGATGTAACGTATGAAGTCATCGATTCTAAGAATACGGAGCCCCGCAGATTGAAGATACTTTCAGCGGTATCCAACATCAAGCGTGACAGGCTTATAAGCATTGTAAGTGATGCTATTGAGGGAAAGCTCAAGGCAGAGAACATCAGTTTTTCGCATAATTCAAATACACATTAAGAGGCATTATTGAAGTGCCGGCATCTACCATAACCTTTGTGACCATCTGAACCGAAATATCGGCCAAGAGATTTCACAGGTTATGATTATTTCTATTTTAACAATTTATGCATAGCCATTTTAGCTAACAGCCGGTTAGCAGACCGGGGGTAAAAATAATATTATTTAAGTATGACGCATACCCCGTTCATACGCATCGTTATAAGAAAATATAGCCGCCTAATTTAATGTCGACAAAATAGTACCCATACTTAAACCAAACGGTAAACAAAAAGCTGACACCATTGTACATCACTAAATAATACTATATGTCGACGCTATGTGCACACTTTTTAGTACAATATTTTAGCAAGTGACATAAATAAAAGAGATAATTTGATTTATATATAAATTCAGTGAAGTCTTGTTACTAAACATAAGTTGAATTAAAGAAAGATAACTTGCCCCTATAGATAGGCCTATTTAAAGGTATCCCAAAAAACAGAGAACTTATAAAAAATAATATATGAGAGCGAACATGACTTCTAAAATATAATGACTTCTTATACCGTTTTTTACTAAAAAAAATGTTATCAGAAGAAACTCTATCAAATTATGCATACAAGTTTTATCAAAAACGTTTTATAAAATATTAAAACCGTTAAGTTTATATATCAACTTAGATTAGGTAACTGTGTGGAAAGATGAAGTTGGCCACAGACTGATAATCGCGGCAGAAGGATTGTGGAGATCCTTGTGTGGCAAAAGTGTCTGGGACCGGCGGAAATCCATCTGCTACATTGATCGTGGTTATTTTAAGCGAGAAATTAGCAGAAAACCAATCTAGATACTAGGAGGTAGAATAGATGGATATAGACCCAAGCAAAATTTTAGTCAGGTACAACGTGCAGAAAGAGAAAGCACAGTCACCTGATCAGATGGCAGCTGAGATGTTCCCAAAAGCAGAGCCAGCAAGAACAATCGCTAAAGCTATTTATGAAGGAGAAGAGGACGACGTTATCGAGGGCCTTGAGAAGGCAATCGGAAAGGGCGCAGACGCAATAAAGCTCATTGACGACGTACTCATGCCAGGAATGAAGATTGTAACTGACTTATATGACCAGGGTGTAATCTTCCTGCCAAACGTTATGATGGCAGCTGACGCAATGCTCGAAGGTATCGAATACTGTAAAGAGTCATCCGGCTCAGCACCAAAGCCAAAAGGCGTAGTTGTATGCCACGTAGCTGAAGGTGACGTGCACGACATAGGAAAGACAATCGTAGCTGCACTTCTCAGAGCAGACGGATACAAAGTTGTCGACCTTGGCCGTGATGTCCCAGTAGATGAAGTCATTGCAGCTGTAAAGAAGGAGAGCCCAATGATGCTCACCGGAACAGCACTGATGACAACAACCATGTACGCATTCAAGGAAATCAACGACAGACTCCTCGAAGCAGGCATAAAGGTACCATTCCAGTGTGGTGGCGGAGCAGTCAACCAGGACTTCGTTGCATCATACCAGCTCGGTATATATGGTGAGGAAGCAGCAGACGCACCAAAGATGGCGAACGCAATACTGGCAGGCAAGGGCCTTGCACAGCTGAAGGACATGTTCCACAAGCACTAAGAGGTGAAGCAAATGGTTAAAAGATACACTTCCATGGCATACAAGAATGCTGACGATATGATTTTCGGAACTGCTGTCCACCCGGTAAAAGCTGAACTCGGATTACAGGTAGGCGCCGGATATGTTACAGCAGAAGTTAACTATGCACCAAGGCCAGAGGCCGGTGTCTCCAAGGAGAAACTCGTTTCTGAATACCGCAAGCTGACAACTGATATTATGGCAAGGGCCGTACAGATCGGTTTCCCAGCAGTATCACTCGAGACAGAACACGTCGAGCAGATGACCAACAACCCAACTTGGGGAGGCGAAATTGCTCACGTCCAGAAGACAATCCTCGAAGAATACCACGAAGAATACGGTATAAAGTGTGGCCTCAGGCACACCCCTGGTGACATCCGTGAAGACCGTGACCTGCTTGCACTTATCGGCAAGAAGTACGACACCCTCATGGAGTCCTTCGAAGCAGTAGCAGAAGGCGGCGCAGACTTCCTGTCCATTGAAACAATGGGTGGAAAAGAAGTATTCGACTATGCAGTTCTCAGGAACGATGTACCAGGCATGATCTACTCCATCGGCTGCCTCGGCGGAATGGATATGGAAATGATCTGGACAGACATCGCCAAGATCGCACAGAAGAAGAACAGAGTACCTGCCGGTGACACAGACTGTGCCCAGGCAAACACCGCAATGTTCGTCGGTGGCGGTCTCCTTGACAAGAACCTTGCACACACCCTTGCAATCCTTGCAAGAGTAATTGCCGGTTCAAGGACACTCGTAGGATATGAAGCAGGCGCAAAGGGCCCAGGAAAGGACTGTGGTTATGAGAACACCATAATCAAGGCCATCACAGGATGCCCAATCGCTCAGGAAGGAAAGTCCGCAACCTGCGCACACGCAGATGTCATGGGTAACCTGACAATGCAGGTTTGTGACCTGTGGTCCAACGAGTCCGTCGAATACCACGGTGAATTCGGTGGTACAAGCGTACAGTGCTGGTCCCAGACCCTGAACATGGATGCAGCCCTGATGAACACCTCAATCCAGACCGGAAATGCAAAGATGCTCCGTGACCTGATGTGCCTCTCTGACAAATACAGAGACCCACAGGGCTACATACTTGCATACGACAACGCATTCAAGGTAGGACAGGCAATCGTCAAGGACGGAAACGACCTCTACCTCCGTGCAAAGAACGCTGTCGTCGAGACAATCAAGATCCTTGAAGCATCCAAGAAGGAAGGCAAGCTCTTGATGTCCCGCTTCGAGCAGAATGCACTTGCAGACGCAAAGGCATCCATCGATGCACTGACCAACGAGAAAGACACCTTTATGAGCGACAGTCTTGCAAAGTACAAGGCAGAAGTAAAGGTATTCAGGCCAGAGGCAAACTACAAGTGGTAAATACCTTAAACTAGAACAAGTTCTAAATTTAGAACTTGTTTTTTTCTTTTTTAAATATACTATTCACAGTACATCATTGCTTTATTGTATCTGCGCTGTTTTTAAAAATAAAGATATCTCAGAGATATAATATAACTTGCCTGTCCTGCTCATCCCTGTTTAGAACTAGCGTTTTCTTAGATCCTTGGGATAACCTACTCCGACCACGATTAGTTTTGTTTCCAGCGGATCGTATTTCCAGTCCTCCGGAGAATAACTTCTCTGAGTAACCTCTATCTCCATATTTTCCTTACTTACCCCACAGTCACCCATATATTGCATAACCATCCTTTTCCCAAGTTCTTTTGAGAAACTGACTGCTTCACTATATGTCCTGAACTTTTCCCTGCCAAGCGGGGAGAAAGTATAAAAGCCGGTATCCGGATCAGCCACTGAGATCATCCTTATGATAAATTCAATTCTTTTGATGCCCTTACCAAAAAGTGCACCTGCGGCATTCCCGACCTCGGCATGATCCGGGACAACGATATCAGCATCAATGACCTTGCCAAGCTCCTTACAAAGAGCCCGAACAGGCCCTCCCAGTAAGACAACAGGGATATCTACCTTGAATCTTGCCGGGAACTCCCGTCTACAATCTTTTCAATCCCTGACCTGTCAAGCCCGGGCAGTAGAAATGACATCAGGTTGAACGCCATGTTCTTGGCAACCATCGTCTTAACCCTGGAACTGAATTCAAGTTTATCCATCTTATTCATGCGCCCGAGCTTTTCAGCTCCGAGCTCTGATGCCTCTGCATTCCATAGAGTATGATCGCCAAGAACGTGCAATGCATCCGTGGGCGTGAAGCCCACTGGCTGAACCAGTCTTTTCTGTATAAGAGAATCAAGAACAATAGTGGAGGGATACTTCTTTGAAAGTGATATTATTTCATCCAGGGACATGGGCTCATCACTGATCACATCCAGTACCGCAGCCTCAGACTCATTCAGTCCGCAAGCCCTGAAGCCTGATCTCATGAAGAATTTTGTTGGCTGCACATTCCAGTCGAGCATGTGCCTTGGAGGGATCACGCTCTTTTGCAGCTTTTCAAGGAAGGCAGGATAACTGGCAGCAGCAAGACACAGAGGGATAACCCTTCGGGGACCTATGAATATCTTTTTAGACCGCGTCCATACATGGCTGTCACCACCCATTGCCGAAGTTTCCATCCTTGTCGCCCTGACCCTTGTTTTCCAGCCGCCCACCGTGGCACCGGCATCTGTCAGTTCAGGAGTGCCATTATATACCACCGAAACATCAGTACTGGTTCCGCCAACATCAATTACGGCGCAGGTATCACGGCCAGAAAGATAGGACGCGCCTACAAGACTTGCAGCAGGGCCGGAAAATATAGATTCTACCGGTTTTTCCAGAGCCTCTTTCAGTCCGACGACCGTACCATCGCACTTCAGCATCAGTAATTTTGCGTTAATACCTCTTTGCCGGATCTCCTCCATTACGGATTTGAGGAAGTGATCGGATATGGGCAACAGCTGTGCATTAAGAGCTGCAGTCACAGCCCTTTCGTATGCCCCCAGTTCCTGGGAAAGCTCATGTCCGCACACAACCGGCATCCCGGTCAATTCGTGGACAATAGCACGGATAGCAATTTCATGTCCAGGATTGCGTATACTGAAAAAGGATGAAACTGCAAATGCTTCGACTTCATTCCTTACCTTTGCAGTAAAGTCCCGGACTTTCTCAACATCCAGAAGCTGGGTTTCCTCACCATTGAAACTGTGGCCGCCTTCAACGAGAACAGCATATTTTGCAGGGAAGTCACCTTTCTGGGGATGCTCACCCACAAGGATAAGTGCAACCGGGCTGCCAGTACCTTCCAGCACAGTATTGGTGGCAAGAGTTGTTGAGACGGATACAAGGCTTACCTTCTGAAGATGTTCCTGATCCAGACTATTGATAGCATTCCTGATACCTTCCACAAGATCAGGGTATGTTGTAAGCGCCTTACTTGAACTCACAATAGAACTATCTGAATTTCGGACCAGTATGGCATCAGTGTATGTGCCTCCGGCGTCTATCCCAAGACTGAACTGCATGATGTCTGCCTCTTTTAATATTCGGGTTTGGCCAACCTGCAAGATTAGCTTAAGCACGAGAAGTAAACAGACAGATTCTATTAAAAGGTTTATGAAAACAGTAAATAAAGCAAAGAAATAAAAAAGAAAGGGATTGACATGACACAGATGAAACTATGTCATGCCAGATAGTTGATTTATGCGAAGTATTCGTCCCTTGCTGCAACCATTGCCCTGAGGTTGGAGCACTTTGTGTCCGGTGCAATTCCACAGCCGGGAGCAAGTACGTCGACGCCGTCTTCAAGAGCCTTCCTGGAGTCTGCCTTGACCTTTGCCTCATCACCTGCGAGCAGAGTGAACGGGCTTGAAACGTTGCCGCATATAGTTACCTTGCCGGCAACCTTTGTCTTTGCTGCCTTGAGGTCCTTGACCTTCTCCTCAATGCTGATAGATACAAAGTGGCAGTCTGCCATCATTTCAAGGATCGGGGATACATCACCGCAAATGTGGAGTATCATCGGTGCATTGACACCGTCTGCGAATTTCTGCAGTACTGGCTTGAGGAATGTGTTAAATGTCTCAGGTGCCAGGAGGTCAGGGGACGCTACCGGGTCCGGTACGCTGATGACATCTGCGCCTGCCTCGACAAGGGCATTTGCGTACTGGATGCATGCATCACATGAAAAGTCGAGAATGGTCTTGAAAGCTTCCTGATCCTTGATGGACCATTTCATGAACTTCTTGACACTTGCAAGGTCGGATGCAAGGGTAACCGGACCTTCCATACCGGCTATTACCGGGAGGTCGTTTCCTGCCTTTTCCCTGAGGATCTTCATTGCCTCAAGTACTACTGGGATCCTGCCCTGTGCAAGGAGGTTCTCAGGCATCTGAAGGTTCTCAACACCCTTCGGGTATGGGTGGTCTGTGACAGATGGCTGCCTGTTCTTTGTACCCATGTTGACTGTACAGCCCATTGCCTCTGCGAGAACGGTAAGGCAGTATGGAGCTCTTACACCCTCAAGACCGCATTCTGTGTGTGATGCCATTGCAAGGTCGGCCATTTTCTGTGCATCGCTGTGTGCCTCTGGCCATGCAGCGCCGGTCTTATCCATAAGTTCAACGATAGCTGTCTGTGTTACAGATACAGCCGGAACTTTATCGACTTCTTCACCTTTTAATGCTTTGATAAACCTTTCTTTCATGTTCATAATGAATCCTTCTCTGTTGAGTAGATTTTAGTCATCTTGATTTGCGTTACATCACATATAAAACTATTGGATTGAAGCCGCCTCTACTTTTATATTAAAATCGTTGGATAAAGCCATCTATAAATAAATATACAGAGAAAATTATATCTGGAATAGCTGAAAAAGCTGGCAAAATAGAATCCTCAGCCCCAGAATCTCTTGTTCTTGGCATAGTTCCTTTCGGCCACAAGTATATCCCTGTAGAAAGCTTCCTCATCCTGCCGCATTTTTTGTATGACGCGTGTTGCCATTTCAGGACCAACACCCCTGCTGGCAAGGGCAGTAACAGCCAGTTTCCCATGGGTCATGACAATATTTGCATTCCTGTACACTTTCCGGATACGTTTGAGCTCTTCCCCGGAAACTGCCTTATCCTGTTTCTGCACCAGCTTGATTTCTTCCTCTTCCCAGGGCTTAAGGGATGCGATCATCCTGGAATCACATACAGGGCACACAATAGAATCAGGAACGTTCTTCACCTGCCTGCGGGATATCCATTTCTTGCAATGCACACAAAAAAGTATCACCCGGTCATTCATGATCCTTTCCTTGAGCGCCATCACGATGGACCTGTCAGCCTTTTCGGGTGCCACAAGATCCCTCTTCATGGAAAAGCCAGCCCTGCCAAGAGGAGTTGAAGGGCTGACCACAACCTGTATCCTGCCTGCCGAGACACCCTCCAGCACTTCGGAAGCCCGCTTTATATCCAGCATGGTATGGAATATCTCCCTGATGACCTCATCATACATTGCCGTATCCCTGTAGATATCAAGCAGTTTCTTCATGCTTATCCGGTCATAATCGATGTCCTTGCTAAGCGCACCGAACTTCCTGGCCACATGCACCATTTTCCACTTCATCAGAGAAGTGTTCTTCAGAGTCATCTCAATGATCGGCTCTATATGCTCAGGCTTGATCTCTCTGAGAAGATCAGAGATCTCTTTCGCCCTTATCCTGCGCGGAAGCTGTAGCCTTATCCTGTATGGGTCTATCTCCTGGGATACACTGCTACCGTATCTTGCAGCAAGCAGAGACGTCAGCACCTTTGCAAGGGTCTCATTGACATTATGCCCGAAACATGCATTAATAAGAACAGCTTCCCCGTCGTTCTCCATCACCAGCATGCCTGCATGCGGGACAGGGAAGCCGCCTTCGGTGTGCTCCCTGACAAGAGACACAAGCGCTTTCGCCCCGGCGTCATCGACAGGATAGTCTTTGCGCAGGAACTCAACTATCTCGGCATCCTCCCGGCCCTCCGTGACTTTCCCGGCAATGGCCTGGCGCATCAAGCCTACTTCCCCGGCAACCTCGAAAGGCACAGGTATCTCTTCACCCACCCAGCTTGGTATCTCTCCCATCCCGCGCACGGGCTCGACCTTTATCCGGTCACGGTCACTGTTCATCTCAATAACCCGCCACATATCGCCCTTGGTTATGAAGACCGCACCTGGAGACACAAAGTTGATGACGAAAGCTTCGTCAAGCACACCCACCGGCCTTCCGGTGACTATATCGAATATCTCGTACTTTTTTTCGTCAGGTATCATGGAGAGATTATCATAGTAATACTGCCAGCTCTTCTTCCTGCGTGAAAGGACATCCGATCCCTCTTCATTCCACACCATGCGGTAATCATTGATCTGTGAGACCACTTTCCTCAGGGTCCCCTCGCTCAGGTCCTTGAAAGGATATGCGCGTTTCAAAATAGAGAATATTTTTTTGATATTTACGTCACCAAAGTCGATCACCAGGCCTGATATCTGGTTTGCCAGCACGTCCAGGGAGTTCATATGCGGGGATATGTCCTCCACTTTCCCGTTAAGTGCAAGCTTGCAGATAGCCATGCTCTCAGCCACATCATCCGGCCCGATAGCCAGGATAGTACCTCTGGAAACCTCATGGATCCTGTGCCCGGCACGCCCGACACGCTGCAGAAGCCTTGATACCTGCCTTGGAGAGCCGTACTGCACCACATGGTCAACATTACCGATGTCTATGCCCAGCTCCATGGATGATGTGCATATCAGGCCCCGGATGTCGCCGCTCTTGAAGGATTCCTCAGCCTCGATGCGTGAGTCCACAGACAGGGAACCGTGATGCACGCCTATGGGCAGGCCCAGCATCTTAAACCCGGAAGCAAGCGCTTCGGCACTTTGACGGGTGTTCACAAAGACCAGTGTAGAGATATTATTCTCAACAATGTCCCGTATGCACCGCAACTGGGAGGCAAACTCGGCTTCAGAGCCTACCCTGCTGCCAATATCAAAGTCCTCATCTGTTACCGAAGGGCTCATAACTTTGAAATCCAGCAATTTCAGCATTGATACGGATATAACAGTGACAGTGCGATCCGTACCGGCCAGGAATTTTGCCACCTCTTCGGGATTGCCTACTGTTGCCGAGAGTCCTATCCTCTGGAACTCGCCTGATATCTCCACAAGCCTCTCAAGGCCGACAGCGAGCTGAGTGCCCCGTTTTGAGGATGCCATCTCATGTATCTCATCCACTACCACATGGGTCACTGACCCCAGGTTCTTGCGCAGGCGGGAGCCCGTGAACATAGCCTGGAGAGTTTCGGGAGTGGTTATCAGGAAATCCGGGGGCTTACGTGACTGCTTCTGCCGTTCATATTGGGAAGTATCCCCATGGCGAACCTGTACATCTATACCCAGTTCAGCCCCCCACCACCGAATACGCGAGAGCATGTCACGGTTGAGTGCCCGCAGGGGTGTAATATAAAGTGCTGAGATGCCGGCCCTCTGCTCCTCGCTTTTTGAGAGGATGGCATTGAATATGGGAAGCACTGCTGATTCGGTCTTGCCGGAGCCGGTGGGAGCGACCAGGAAAGTGTGATCACCCCTCAATATGAAAGGCAGGACTCTTTCCTGAGGCTCTGTGGGTGTGCTGAAGCCCTGTTTCCTGAGAGCGTCCTGTATCCGCGGGTCCAGCCGGTCGAAAATGTTCCCAAAGTTCATTTCTTTGCTACCTTCCTTTTGCGTTTTCCGGTACATGGCCTGCTCTCCTCCATCCGGCGGATATTTTTCAGGGTCCCAAGGCAGGTCCCGTCAAGCAGGTAGACCTGCGCATTATCTATATCCACAGAGCCGGAGGAAAACATCGGGCCCAAGAGGTCATCGTCCAGGGATTCATTGAAAGCTACCCCTCCGCAAAGCTCATTGAATGAAGGAATGATGATGAGTTCAGGGACATTCTCTTTACCTCTGCGCTCCTTTAGCAGCGGATCCCTGAAATGTTCCCCCAGGATATCCATATTCAGCTTTGCCCTGATCCAGCTCTGCTCTGTTACTGAGTAACCGAGAGAATCGGTGAACCTGACGGTAGGATGGTTATGAGCTGTAACTATGTACCGCGCACTAAGCAGGCCCGGATCCGGCCATGTATGGCCGTGGAAATACCCGACCCCTTCTATGATGGAGCCGCGCACCGGATGAAGCCTGATATCCGGTCTTCCCGGGATCAGGTGCTCTATACCTCCATCATGGTTGCCGGGGAATATGTCGATCTGCGCATGTTCTGCCAGGGATTCCAGGAAATAGGGAATCTCATCTCTTTCCTGCCATGATATCTGGGGCACGTTATGCTTGAGGTCACCCAGCAGTATGATCCTGTCCGGGGATTTCTCCCTGACGTATCCAAGGATACGCTCAAGACCGTATTTCATGCGGCTGGGTATGGAGATACCGCTCCTGTAAAGGTCCCATTCTATACCGAGATGTATGTCTGCTACTACCAATGCCGTTGTAGTGCTCCTGACGATAAGTGCAGGCTCATCTATAATGGGTTCCAGTTCGATTGCCATTTAGACCGGAATATCATTTTCGTTCTTCAGCCAGCAGGTTCATCCTCTCGGAAAGGGATTCGACAGTGGCTCTCATTTCACGGAGTTCCTTCTGCATTTCCAGTATAGTATTATACATAGGACTGCGGTCATCCTTAATAGCCTGCTCCTGGGAGAACTTCTGCTTGCTTGGGAAAACATAGACATAGGTCATCCACATGCCGATGAATGCCACTGCTGATAATCCGATCAGGAAAAGAAGGTAGTTGGGGAACAGCAGTCTGAAGAGATTATCCCCCGAACTGTAATACTGCAGTCTTGTGATCATAAGGAAGTTCAATATCGAGAAAAGGAACATGGTCTCGCCCACAATTATTAGCAGGCCGCCTAGCTGGGTGGACATCTTCCTTTGCCGCGGGACCAGTCTGGAAAGAATGGAGCTCATTGCAGGTAATATGCAGTTGATGTATTATTTAAATTGTGCAGTCACTGGAACACAGCACCTACTACAGTGCCTGCATAAAAACAGTAGTGACAGATGAAAAAGAAAGCTTAAAGAAGAAGGTTGCCATAGAACCAACAAAACAGAGATGATATCAAATGGAACATCATTCACCTGAGGAAAAACTTCAGCACCCGATAACCCCGGCAAGGATCACGGAGGGAATGGATGTGGACTCGCTTGTCCAGGCTATGTGCGGATGCGCCTTCGGGGCGGGAAAACTGGCCGATGCTGTGGACATATACCACGAGATGCTCTCCGGGGGCTCCACTAGCTTCTTCGGGCTTGCCGGTGCCATGGTGCCTGCGGGCATGCGCTGCATCGTGACCGACCTGATAAAGGACGGCTACATAGACGTGCTGGTGACCACCGGAGCCAATATGGTGCACGAGATAGTGGAATCCCTTGGGCTTCACCACTACAAAGGATGTGCGCAGTGCGATGATATAGAACTCAAGCATGAAGAGATAAACAGGATATATGACGTTTACCTTCCTGAACCATATTTTGTGGATTTCGAGGAAAAGATGCAGGCCATCTTCTCCGATATTGGCAGTGAGACCATTTCCATCAGGGAAATGATGACGCATATCGGTAACCATATAGACGACAAGGACTCAATTCTCAGGACAGCAGCGGATATGAACGTGCCCGTGTTCTGCCCGGCCATCCAGGACTCCATGGTAGGATTGCAGGCATGGCTCTACAAACAGAAGAACCCTCTTAAGGTTGACACCTTTGAGGACATGAGAGAGATAATCGATATCTGCTATGAGGCAAAAAGACCCGGTGCATTACTTATCGGAGGCGGGGTTCCCAAGAACTATATCTTCCAGTCGATGCTCATCACACACCAGGAATTCGAGTATGCGATCCAGCTGACCATGGACACGCCTGAGACCGGCGGGCTTAGCGGCGCCACTCTGGATGAAGCGCGCTCCTGGGGCAAGGTAAGCGAGACCGCACGCTCAGTCACTGTGCATTCGGATGCCACGATAACTCTTCCGATACTTGTTGCGGCCGCAAGGAGCAGACTTGCGAAGGAACAGACTGATAAAGCGGGTCAAGCTGAATAAGAACAGAGGCATAAGGAGCATTCTCATGGAAAAAGACACAGGACTCATACTCGCCCTGGATGTGCTGGACAGCGATGAAGCCCTCAGGATATCCGGGGATGTAGCAGAATTCGTGGACGCTATCAAAGTTGGCTATCCCCTCATACTGGCAACCGGACTCGGGATAATAACAAAGCTCTCTGAATATGCACCCATAATTGCGGATTTCAAGGTTGCGGATATTCCCAATACCAACCGCCTTATCTGCGAGCAGGTCTTCAGGGCCGGTGCGGATGCCGTTATAATCCAGGGTTTCACAGGCCATGACAGCCTCAGGACATGTGTGGAACTGGCCAGGAACAGCAACAAAGACATTTTCGTGGTCACAGAGATGAGTCATCCGGGTGCGCTTGATTTCATGCAGGCTGCAGGCGAAGCGATCGCAAAGATGGCTGCGGATGAAAAAGCTTCCGGCGTGGTTGCCCCCGCAACAAGACCTGAGAGGGTAAGGGAGATAAGGAAGATAATTGGTAATGATCTTACAATAATCTCCCCAGGCGTGGGCGCACAGGGCGGAAGTGCTTCGGATGCCATCAAAGCCGGTGCTGATTGGGTAATAGTAGGCAGGAGCATATACCTGGCAGAAGAACCGGCCCGGGCTGCTGCAGATATTGTTGCCGACATCAGGACAGTGATCTGAAAAAGAACTGACCCGATAAAGCAGCAAAACAGCGATAATATCAAAAAATGTGCCTGTGATGAGAAGATAGTTCTGATCCGTGATGAACCCTATGAGTACTGAGGCACATTAATTATACTTTTATCGCTGCTTTCCTGATAATTACGTATTCCGGTATTCATTCGGACAGATCCATATTCATTTTAAGGATATGAGAGAACATTTCATGTTTCCTTGCATCAGACGTGGCATTTTCAAGAGCCTTCTGCATTTCGTTGAGGGAAGTTTCAAGGCTCTTAATGTAGACAGACTGCTGGTCAAACCTGGTATTCATTTTCCGGAGATCGAGATGCTGGCGATGGAGGGTGATATGGGTTCCGATATCCTTCTCAGTGGTCTCCAGAAGCTCTTCAAGTTCTCTGCGGCGGGACTCAAGCTCATTGAAGCCCGAGTCGAGATCACGTTCCTGCTTCAAGGTTTCCTCGCGCTTGAGCCTGATGTTCTCAAGTTCGGACATCATCTCCGATTTCTCGGACTCGACCTCACTTCTCCATGAGACTATCGTAGCTTCCTCGGCCTCAAGCTCCTTCCTGTTGGTATCTACCTCGGATCGCTTTTGTTTAAGAACATCCTCTTCAAAGGATATTGAGAGCTTCTGCTCTTCAAGCTCAGCACGCCTCTCCTCAAACGACCGGAACTCTTCCTCGTACAGAGAAACAGATGCCTGAAGCTTATTGTTATTCTCCTTATAGACCTGGAGGTTTTCCTCATACTCAAGGATGTCATTGCGATAAACCTTGAGATCCTTTTCAAAGGCACTTACCTCTTCCCGGAGTTCTGCAGACCTTGAATTGATTCTGCTGACCTCAATATCCACAAGTTTGCGGGACTGGTGTGCTGCAATCTTTCTTTTGCCTAGAGCATATTCTTTTTCCACTTGCTGAGCCAGAAGTCCTTCAAGTTCATCCTGCCTCTGCCGGAAAAGAGCAATATCGGCATCATACTTTGTAGTCAGTTGGAGAAGGAACTGCTCATTTTCCTCGTGAGCGCTGACCCTGTTATCATAGTCAGCCATAGCAGCCTCAAGCTCCGCGGTCTGCGGTATCAGCCTGGAGAATTCGCACTGTATCTGCTCTTTTATTTCCATGATACTGGAGTTTTTAGCGTTGAGCAATAATTCTTCATTCTCCAGTTCCTCCCTGAGCGTATTCAGATCTGCACGCTTGCGGTTGATCTCTTTCAGTTCGGAATAATACCTGGTTTTGACAAGGTCGATGGCCGTTCCATAGTTGAGCCCCTCAATTCCCATTGCCGGATCATTCCCGGATGCGAACTGCTCCTCAAGCGTCCGCATTTTTTTCTCGAGCTCTTTCTGTTTACCAAGATACTCATGCATCTCCTCTTCGTACCTGGATCTCAGGTCGGAGAGTTCTGTCCTGTTGATCTCAAGCAAAGCGAACTGTTGTTCATGCTCCTTTTGTGATCTTAGGAACTCTTCCACCTGCTTCTCAAACTCAGTCTTCTGTTCCTTGAAAGCAGAACGCTTCTCTTCAAGTTCGCGGACCTGTTCTGCAGGAATGGATTCTTCGGCTTTCAGCACCGCAGACTTAAGTATGGCGCATTTGCGATTAAGCATCTCCTCCTGTCTGGGAAAGTCTTCCTTTAACAGGTCAAGCTGCCTCTGCTTTTCCTCATATTCTATTAACTGGGAGTCGTATCGCGCCTTTACCTCAGCAAGTACCGCTTCCTTTTCCCTGTATTCCTGTATTTGAGCTTCATATTTTTCCTGAAGCTGTCCAAGATCCGCCTCCAGAGTTCTCACTATTGTCTTCTGGTTGTAGACACCCGGACTTTCAGGGGGTTGAGGATCATCTTTCTTATCACGGCCATCCTCATTAATGACAGGTTTACGATATATATTAGGAGTGAAATCCTGATTTGGACGGCTTTTTGCAGCCTGCTTGGAATTTTTTGACCAATTTAATGAACTCATTATACCACACCAAATCGTTTACAAGTTTCCACAGTTACTCAGTTTTTCCCAAAATTCTCCGGGCATTCTTTCTGCAAGCCTGCACGCTCCATTAGCTCCGGCAAACTCCGGATCGTTCATGAGGAAAATCCTGCCTCCTCCGAGTTCGCTCAGCTCGCTCTGGATAAAACTGCCAATGTTGCGTATCCTGCTGCTGCCACCGCATATGCAGATATTGTTCCTCAGTGCCGCACGGAACTGCGGCCTGGCACCGGATACCGTTCTTATAATGCCTGAAACTATGTCCGGTATTATGGATTCGCAGGCAAGCCTCAATTCCTCGGTTATGATCACTTCTTTAAACGAATCGTGCAGAGGCAGTTCCACCCTGCACTCTTCGCCTGCATCTCCCACAAAACCATAAGCCTCTTTCCATTTTCTTGTAAGTTCCGTTGTTACTTTTGAACCTTCATACTTTTCCACAAGCAGATCTGCCAGTTGCTGATCTATACTTTCACCGGCAAAAGAAATGCTCAGACAGTCTTCATCTTCCGGAACGTTGCCCTCAATGCAGCACATGTCTATCTTACTTGCACCCACGTCTATGATAACAGAGCCATCACATACTTTACCGCCATATGCAATACAGAAAAGCCCATTAGCCACCATCACTCCCCTGAAAAGCTGCTTTGACGCCTCCAGCACCGCTCGCTTGTAAGAGGTGTTAGCACCCGGAGACACGCTTATCACAGCATACCTTTTGTCAGCCTCTGCCAAAACCCCTGCACCCTGAATGCAATGATCAAGCAGCGCCTTTAAATTGCCGGGGTCTTCGTGATCATTCATTAGAAGATCCCTTACAGGCCACTTCAATTCAAGGTCGGTTCGCTCAAGTGCTGTCTTTCCAAAAAATGCTCCATCCTCGCTCACTTTTTCGGAGATGATGTCTTTGCTATAACCAATAAGACTATGTTCTGAGAACATAGCTCCGTGAGTAGTACATATACGAATTGCCGAAGTGCCCAGATCGATACCCAGATAGGATATATCCCCATTATTTCCAGGTACTACGGAGTCTTTAATAGATTCATTTTCTTTTTGGGACCTTTCAGAATAATCCAAGATAGTGCCTCATAGCTTTGTCTAGTGATAACAAAGAGAGCTTGGACGAATCAGTATATATATATTATGAACATGGAATTTGGTTCTATGGCTACAACAGTCATAGTCAAAGAAGGCAAGATCAAAAACACGAAGCATTTAACTCAGCATTGTATATAGTGTATGTACATAGCTCATTATATTAGAACACGGGATCTACAAATAATTGCGACAACCGGCTCAAAACAGTCTTCAAGGGCATGAGGCATCTTTTAGGTCTGCTTCGTATCAAAGTAGCCTTCATCCTTAATAGTCGTTACTTGGACATAAATAGAAATAGAGGCGATAGCAGGATACTGGTATCTGCCTCATTCATGGAAAAATTATCCTGCCTTCAGGCAAGATTTGTTATTTCGTCTACCTCTTCAACCGTCATCACCCTGGCGAGATCAAGGAGTATAAGAAGACGCTTGTCGATCTTTCCGACACCTTTCAGGTAGTTCCTGCTGACTTTGGATTTAACAAGCTCAGGAGCAGGCTCCACATTGGATGCAGGTATCCGCAGTACTTCATTCACCGAGTCCACGATCATACCGACAACAGCGTTCCCGATCTCCACTACTATTATCCTGGAGTTCTCATCAGTGGCCTTTGATCGCATGTTGAAGCGCTTACTAAGGTTCACGACTACGATTATCCTGCCTCTCAGGTTTATCACGCCTTCCACAAAATCAGGAGAATGTGGGATCTGAGTCATCTCAGGCATCCGGATTATCTCCTGTACGTTCATGATCTCTACTCCGAACTCTTCGCCGCCCAGCTCGAAAACCACAAGCTGCAAGAGATCTGTTGCTTTACTTTTTTCTTCAAATGCCATACCAGCCATGCTATTAACCTCTTAAGTCCTTATACGAGAGTATGGCCCTTGCGTTTCCCTGCAGAGCAGATATTGCCTGCTTTGCTCTGTGAGCGGCCTTTTTGCTGTACCGGAGCACTGTTTCCTCCGTCATCGATACGGAACTTATCGACTACCTGCTGCATCTCTCCGGCAACATGTGCCAGATCCTCTGCTGATTTTGAGAGCTCCTGCATAGTAGCCGTCTGCTCCTGCACGGCAGCGGAAGCTTCTTCTGTACCGGCCGCAGATTCTTCTGAGACGGCAGATACTTCTTCAACAGAAGATGTGACCTCTTCAATTGAAGCTGACTGCTCCTGAGCTGCCGCTGCGATATCCTGAACCATATGAGCGATTATGTCTCCGGCCTTCACGACCTTCTCTATGACAATTGCAGCATCATTGAGCGCCGCAGCCCCTGTGGAAACCTCTACAGCACCCTGCTGCATGGTTGTCACGGCATTGGACGTACCTGCCTGTATCTGGTGTATGAGGCCGGCTATCTGCTTGGCTGCATTGCCCGAATCTTCGGCAAGTTTCCTTACTTCATCGGCAACCACAGCAAACCCACGGCCATGCTCACCTGCCCTTGCCGCTTCTATAGCAGCATTTAATGCAAGCAGGTTGGTCTGATCTGCAATACTTGTAATGAGACTGACGATCTCGCCAATTTGTTTGGATTTACCGTCAAGTTCCATTATTGCCGATGAGGATTGTGCAGATGCGTTCTTGATGCCTTCCATCTTCTTTAGCAGGTCCTTTGCGATCACACCCAGATTATTAATGAGTTCATTGGATTCCTTGGAGATCTCTGCTGCCTTCTGGGAGTTGGTCGCGACCTCCTGGACCGTCATGGTCATATCGACCATTGCACGGGAAACTTCTTCAGTCTTAGCTGCCTGATTCTGTGCCCCTTTGGATATCTCGGAGACCGTATCTGCGATCTGGTAGGATGAAGAGGTCAGCTCTTCGACAGATGCAGACATTTCCTGTGCGGTGTCAGCTACATTCTTTGATGTGGAGTGTACCATCGAAACGACTTCATTAAGTGACACTCTGGTATTCTCAATACCATCTGTGAGCAGCTTGAATTCTCCTACACCTTCCACCTTCACAGAGCGTGTCAGGTCGTTGTCGGAAATAGCCCCGAGTACCTCGCTGGAATCTGCTATTATTGCCTGCAGGTTCTCCCCGAAAGTGTCAAGAGCATTCGCAAACACCTTGAAATCACCCTGTGTTTCAAAGCTCACCCTTGCGTCCAGATTCCCTTCTGAATATTCGTTGACTATTCTGATAGATTCGTTCAGGGGAGTCACAAGCGCATCGATAGCTCCATTGACCGTATTGATGGCCTCTTTGAAAACGCCTTCATAAGCAGACCCGTCAGCCCTGTAATCAAGATTTCCGGTTTCACTGGCATGGCCCAGTTTTATGAACTCATCGACAATACCCTTGATATTGCTCATCATTGTGATGTAGCAGGGTATCAGTTCATCGTTCTCAGAGCGTTTGCCCACATTTTTAAGACCCTGGAGATTACTGAGGTCTCCCACAGCTATTTTCTTGTTGACCGACATAACAGTGCAGATCCTGTCACGGGTGGAGTTGGTAGCGGTGCCCACGTCTGCAAAGATACCCTTATATTTTCCTTCGACTCTGCGCGTGTGGTCGTTGTTTGCCATGAGCTGCAATACCTCATTGCTCTCCTGAAGACCTGCAAGGCCATCGATACAGGCATTTATATTGTTTTTGATAACGTTGAAGTCGCCTTTGTAGTTATCAGTGATCTTTTCCGGGATCTTTCCCAGGGATATGCTCTCGACATATTCAGCAGTCAGGTTCAGTGGATTGATAACCGCATCGAATGCCGTGTTGACTGTCACGATAGCCTCTTTGAACAGGCCATCAAATCCGGAAGCATCCGTCCTGTATGACAGATCACCCTCTTCGGCAGCTTTACCCAGTACAATGAACTCATCTGCCATACCTTTGACTTTCTCCATCACTGCTATTGTGTTTGGAAGGAGCTTATCGTTCTCTGAACGCTTACCTACTTTCCTGTACTTCTCAAGGTCACTGAAATTGCCTGCGGCCATATATTCAAATGTGCGCTGGATGTTGAGCAATCTGTTGCGGACCTCATTCACCGCGGCTACATTCTCTTTGAAAACACCGTGGTATTCGCCATTAACACCTTTCTCAAAATCATTAACGGCTAATTTAAGGAGAATGTCCGTACTTTCATTGAGGGGTCTGGAGATGGCGTCAAGATTGTTGTTCATGCTTTCAATGATCTTTCTGAAATCACCGCCATGACGTGAAGCATCCACACGCACATCGAGCCTGCCTGCAGCACCTGCTTCTGCAAGCTTTGCCGAGTCTACTACAAGAGCGTTTATCGCATCCACACACGTATTGAGATTATTCTTGAGGTCGTTGAAAGCGCCATTATATTCCTTTGTGCTCTTTGGCGGGATATCACCCCTGGAAAGTCTCTCTACAAACTTTGATGCAGCCATGAACGGTTTCACCATCGAGTCCATCAAACCGTTTACATCATTTACAAGTGTTCTTGACTCTGCATCGAACTTACCTGCATCCACACGCACATCAAGCTGGCCGTTCAGTACGCATTTCATTAGTTTATCAACTTCATCGGTCACAGTGACCTGGGAAGCTGCACTTTTTTTCCATTGCATGGCGTTGTCAAGAAAAGCATTGAATGCCTCAGCAATTTTTTTGTCTTTCCCGGCCAGTTCTGTATCTACCCTTGTGTTAAGGTGGCCATTATTAATGCTTTCAAGTACACGATCGATCTCTTTGTTCAGCTTATTGTTCATTCCTAGCATTTTGAACCCTCACCGAAGAGTATAATAGTAAGTTCAATCGGTTTTATTCAAACGACAAAACACTATTATTATATAATTAAATATAATATTATTACAATACATAAAATTAATAATATAAAAAGATAATACACTATATGTTACTTTTCACGGTCCTGAGAAAATAAAGTTATATTCTGCAACTGATATCAAATAATAAATTCAAAGAAGAGATAATGGAGTAATCACATACTGGACATTAGATTGCCCCATTCAACTGACTTTTAGTGTAAATAACTAGCAGATATCAACTAATAGATTTCCATATGATGCGTCAGCGTTCACCAGAAACTACATAAAAGAACGTGATATATAAGGTAGAAATTCACCTGAGACCAGGTACCAGATGACTCCATAAATAAATAGTATTCGCACTGATACTATAATAGGGGTTCCCGGAGGATTTCCATGAAAGTAAAGATCACAGAAACCATTCTTCGAGATGCGCATCAGTCTCTCATAGCCACCCGCATGCGCACCCGCAGCATGCTGCCAATAGTTGATAAACTGGACGAAGTTGGATATTATTCATTAGAGATGTGGGGCGGTGCGACATTTGACAGTTCCATCAGATATCTTAATGAAGATCCCTGGGAACGGCTAAGAGAACTGAAAAAGCACATGAAGAACACGCCTGCCCAGATGCTACTGCGCGGTCAGAACCTTGTCGGCTACAGGCATTACTCTGACGATGTTGTGGAAAAGTTCGTAAAGAAGGCCTATGAGAACGGGATCGACATATTCAGGGTCTTCGATGCAGTGAATGATATCCGCAACATGGAAAAGGCCATCACTGTTGCTAAAAAAGAAGGTGCACATGTTCAGGGCACTATATGCTATACCATCAGTCCTGTGCATACCATTGATAAATATGTTGAGCTTGCAACAGGGCTTGCAGAGCTTGATTGTGATTCGATATGCATAAAGGATATGGCCGGACTTATATCCCCGCAGCAGGCTTACGATCTGGTGAAAGCCCTTAAGGCGCAGGTCAACCTGCCTGTGGACCTGCACAGCCACTGTACCTCAGGCATGGCCCCGATGAGTTACATGGCTGCCTGCCGGGCTGGCGTCGATATACTCGACACCGCTCTGTCCCCTTTCGCGTGGGGAACCTCCCAGCCGCCTACCGAATCGATCATTGCGGCACTTGCCGAAACTAAGCGCGCGACCGGACTGGACCTGGAACTGATCTCAGAGATCGTGGCTTACTTTAAAGAGATGAAGGAAGAGTACAGGTGTATCCTCAACCCGATATCAGAACAGATAGATACTAACGTCCTGCTCTACCAGATACCGGGAGGCATGCTCTCAAACCTTGTATCCCAGCTCCAGGAGCAGAATGCGCTGGACAAGTACAAGGAAGTACTTGCAGAGATGCCAAAAGTGAGGGCCGACCTGGGATACCCGCCACTCGTGACACCGACCAGCCAGATAGTAGGCACCCAGGCAGTACTTAATGTGCTGATGGGAGAAAGGTACAAAGTGATCCCCAAGGAGGTTAAGGATTATGTACGCGGGCTCTACGGAAGGCCACCCCAGAAGATAGATGACGCAATCGTCGGGAAGATAATAGGCGATGAAGAGCCCATATCCTGCAGGCCTGCAGACCTTCTCGAACCCGAGTATGAAAAGATGAAAGCGGAAGCTGAGAAGCTGGGCCTGGTAAAGAAGGAGGAAGACATACTGACCTACATCCTCTATCCTGCGATCGCCCCTGCTTTCCTCAAGGGAGAAGCAAAAGAAGAAGAGCTTGTACCCGTTAAAACGCAGCAGCATCCAAGTACATCCGCTGTCAACATGGCTTCCATCCCTACTGAGTTCAAGGTAGAAGTGGACGGGGAAGTCTTCAACGTAAAGGTAAATCCTGTTGGAGGAGCTGTCACCGTATCAGAAGCGCAGGGTAAATCAAAGCCAGATGCGGCTTCATTGCAGGGAGCAGTCACCAGTCACATGCAGGGCATGGTGCTGTCAGTAAAGGTCGATGTCGGAGACCTGATTGGCGAAGGTGACATCGTGTGTGTTATTGAGGCCATGAAGATGGAGAATACAATACATGCACCTCATGGCGGCGTGGTCAAAGAGATATTCATCGCCGAAGGTGATGCTGTAAGCTCCGGTCATGTCCTGATGTGCATAGATTAACGGGGATCTGCAAATGTTCAAGAAAGTACTTGTTGCAAATCGTGGTGAAATAGCTATCCGTGCAATGCGTGCCTGCAGGGAACTTGGAGTGGCAACCGTAGCTGTATACTCGCAGGCCGATAAGAATGCATTGTTCGCAATGTACGCGGATGAAGCATATTATATAGGCCCTGCGCCCGCAAGCCAGAGCTACCTTAACATGAACAGGATAATCGAAGTGGCCCTTGAATGCGGAGCCGACGGGATCCATCCGGGGTACGGTTTCCTTTCAGAGAACAGCGTGTTTGCCAAAAAATGTGAAGATGCAGGCATTGTGTTCATAGGTCCGCCCAGCAATGCCATTGAACAGATGGGAAGCAAGATAGCTGCAAGGAACGCCATGGTAAAAGCAGGCGTCCCTGTGGTTCCCGGAACCAACAAAGCTATCGCCAGTGTGGAAGAAGCTGTCGAGATAGCCAATTCCATAGGATACCCCGTGATCATCAAGGCATCCGCCGGAGGCGGTGGAATTGGAATGAAGATAGTTCATTCTAAAGAAGGGGTCAAAAATGCACTGCAGTCCATCCAGTCTGTAGCGGCATCAGCTTTCGGGGACCCTACCGTATTCATAGAAAAGTACGTGGAGGAGCCACGCCACATCGAGTTCCAGATACTTGCCGACAAACACGGAAATGCTGTTTATGCAATGGAAAGGGAATGCTCCATCCAGCGCAGGCACCAGAAGCTTATCGAAGAGGCTCCATCTCCTGTAATGACGCCGGAGCTGCGCAAGAAGATGGGAGAGACTGCGGTCAGGGCTGCAAAGGCGATAGGTTATGAGAATGCAGGAACTGTCGAGTTCCTTTACTCAAAAGGCAATTTCTATTTCCTTGAAATGAATACACGGCTGCAGGTAGAGCATACCATAACAGAGATGATAACAGGTATCGATCTTGCGAAGCAGCAGCTGCGCATTGCATGCGGAGAGGAACTGACGTTAAGGCAGGAAGACATATCAATACACGGGTGGGCTATCGAATGCCGTATCAATGCTGAAGACCCTCTTAATGACTTCGCCCCTTCACCCGGCAAGATAAAGAGATACCGCTCTGCCGGAGGGCCCGGAATACGCGTCGACAGCGGAGTTCACATGGGATATACGATCTCGCCATACTATGACTCCATGATCTCCAAACTATCCGCATGGGGGCAGACAAGAGAAGAGGCAATAGACCGCATGAAGCGCGCACTCTACGAATATGTGGTTGTCGGTGTGACCACTAATATCCCATTCCATAAGGCAGTACTGCGCAATCCGGCATTCAGGGAAGGTAAGCTTACAACACACTTCATCGATGATCACAATATTATCGAAGATGTGAAAAAAGTAGTGGTTGAAGACTCTGCAAAAGGAGCAACACTGGCATCCGCGCTTGAGAACAAAGAGCAGAAAATTGCAGCGATCACTGCAGCTGTCGGCTCATATATGAGTAACGCCCAGAAGCAGACAAAATAATTTAACCTGTGGGTATAATATACGATAGGAAACAAATATTCACTGGTGAGTATCTGTGAATGACAATAAGACCGAAATAATCAGGATACTTAAATCTGCAGGAAATAAAGCAGTATCCGGGCAGGAGATAGGAGCAAAACTCGGAATTACCAGGGCAATGGTCTGGAAATATGTAAGGGACATCAAAAAAGAGGGATACGATATCCAGTCCTCGCCAAAGATAGGATACGCTTTAATATCCTCACCAGACATGCTTTATCCGGAGCAGATAAAGATAGGCCTCGAAACAAGCCTTTTTGGAAAGGAGATTCTGCACTACGATGAGGTCGAGTCCACAAACAGCATTGCCAAGGATATAGCAGGCAGGTATCCAGAAGGAACCATAGTTATCGCAGAGACACAGAAAAAAGGCCGTGGCCGCCTGGGTAGCGAGTGGCAGTCCACCCCGGGAGGGATCTGGCTCTCATTGATCCTTAAACCATCCATACCTCTGGAATATGCACCCCGGATCACACTGGTGGCGGGCCTGGCCGTTACCAAAACACTGCGCAAACTGGGAGTCGATGCCAGGATAAAATGGCCCAATGACGTACTCATCAATGGCAAAAAGGTATGCGGAATACTTACCGAAGTGGACGCGGAAGTAGAAAAGGTCGACTACCTGGTCCTGGGGATAGGCATCAATGCAAATGTCAGGCTGAAGGATTTTAGAGAAGATGTAAAAGAGAGTTCCACAAGCCTGGAAGCAGAACTTGGAAGACCTGTTGACAGGATAGCCCTGATCAAAGACCTGCTCTATGAGCTCGAACAGCAGTACATAGTATTCAAGACCCGGCAATTCTCAGATATCGTCAGTGAATGGGTATCTCTTTCTGACACTATAGGAAAAGAAGTAACTGTCACTACCCCTCTGAAGATCATTGAAGGAAAAGCAGAGGGTATCACCGATAAGGGAGCGCTCCTTGTCAAAACAAGGAATAACGTCAGGGAAGAAGTGATCGCCGGACGTTGCAGGTATGTAAAGACATGAGCCGATAATGCTGCCCCTGCACAGAAGATTATCCGAGCACAAGCTCCTGATTCTCCTGATCATGCTTTATGGATCCATACCCAGTGCATCAGGAGCACAGGAAAATATCCTGATGAACGGGACAGGTATCTATCTTACTACTGGTGAATCATGGACATTTGACCAGGGATATGTCCTTACTGTAAAAAGCGTCAATCAGGGAACCAATGAGGCTTGGCTGGAACTCTCACTCGATGGGAACGTGATCAAAGAAGGGATACTTCGCGAGAAGGGCAGCCTTGTGTACTCCCGCGACCGGGAGATCCTTAATATCACCGTCGACACAATATATTCAAGCCCAAGTGGCGAGCTGGTCACATTCACTCCGGTATACCAGTACCTTGATCCGCAGCTTCCGGCACCGGAAACTCATGAGAGCGGACAGGAAGGGCAGTCGGAGAATGACGGCCGGACATCAGACAAAGACGAAGATGTTCTATCAGTACCCGGATTCAGAACTATATGGACGATTGCCGGAGTTATGCTGGCGGGGCTGGCAAGGTGCGGTCCCTTTAAAAGAAATAAGTGAAAGAAAGAAGGAAAAGGCTTAGAACTTGAGATTGCCCTTTTCCAGCAGAACTTTAAGGTCTTCAAGGCTCATACGTGCATTCCTGTCGAGTTTCTCCTTTGCAACGACCAGATGTTCCTCCTGCTTTTTCTCATCCTTCTGAATGTGAATATCTTCCAGTTTACCCAGGTAGACACCAAGTTCCTCTCTCAGCTGGGTCATCTTTGCCTTGATAGGGTCTATCCTCTCACGAAGAGGAGCAGTGACAGATATCTTGGATGATATCTCGGAATGCGCAAGATCCGCTTCCTTACGTAATTCGTCCACCTGCTTATAAAGATCGATCATCTCAAGATGGTACTTCTGCGACTGTTCTGCAAGTCCATGGATCTCGCCGCCCAGGTCCCCTCCGGAAGCAAAGACATCCTTTGAACTTTCGTAGGCCTCCGTAAGCTTCCTGTGGACCTCATTAGCATCAAAAGCCGCATCCAGGCGTATCTTCATGGAAACAAGTCTCTCGAACAGATCCATTTCATGTTTCAGGGGAATATCCGCATTAAGAAATATATCAAGGTCTGCGAAATAAGCCCTGGAAAGAGTCTCCACACTGCCCTTTGAAAGAGTGTTTAGGCTGTCACGCTTGCTTTTGAGCTCGGATATCTCATCTGTGCACTGGCGTTTCATACCATCTATCTCATTCCTTGAGGCTTTGAGCGAAGAGATCCTCGCATTTAAAGAATCCCTTTTTGACTTTGCATCACGTGCTTTTGCAACCAGGCCCTTTACCCTGGAATTGAGCTCATCACGCTTGGCTTTCGTATCATCCATATTAGTGCGGTGAAGTTTTAATTGCCTGTAGATGGATTTCAATTCACGGTCAAGATGGTCTATCTGAAGACGAAGCTCGTCGGCCTTACTTTTTAGCTCTTTTTCAGTCATTGTAGAAACATCTGTCATGTTTTCACCTCTTCTGTGTCTGCCGGGTATGCTAGCGCTTTTTCCCAGTAAGCAAGCGCCTCCTTATGACTGCTTATCCGATTCTCGATCCATTTATATTTCAGACTGAGGTCGCCTAATTCTTTTTCATAGTCCGCCCCAACCTTGTCGGGATCCTCATCCGGGGCTTTAAGGGAGTAAAGCTCAATATTTGCACCCATGGCATCGACGATCCGTGCCCTGAAAGAGTCTACAGGACCCTGTGCCTTAGGGAGGTTTGAAGATACAAGAGAGATGTTTGCAAAGATTGGACCGACCAGCTTATTCTCATCCTCGGGAGAAAGAGTGCCTTTCACTTTTGGGAATGCTTCCACTATATCCCTTAATTCCTTTTGGGCAGCAGGATCGCTACCGTAAGCCGACATTAGTTCATCAAGGAGCCTCTCAGCCTGGTGATAGAATAATTGCCGCTTCTCAGTAAGAACCTCAGTCCTGGTAGCTATATGCTCCTTTTTCTCTTTGGAGGAGGTGATGTGTTCATTCAGTGAACGGATCTTACCATCAACTTCACTTAACTGAGCACCATGCTCATTTAAAAGCTTTTTATGCTTATCGATCGCTTTGTCAATGAGCTCGTTCCTTTCATAGGTCCTTAAAGATGTATTCGTATCGTTCTGGTTCTTCTCAGCATCACTCATAAAATAAACCTCACAGCATTTTATATTCTGAATACCTGGGCATGTGCAACACCATCAATGACCTTTACGCGGCAAGGATCCACAAGACCGCAGTCTATGGCACAGCCTACAGCCCTCTCACCGAAAAGATTGACATTGCCTGCTTTGGCGATAACCTCTTTTACATATTCTTCCGGAACAATATCCCCTTTATAGAAATCCTCGGATATTGTTACGTTTACATTACCCTCTTTGAGGGTCTTTCCGAGCAATTCCCTGTCGCATACTGCAACAATAAAGCTTTCTCCGGCCCTATGGATCTTAAGATACATCACATCACATCGGTTATACTACTTTTATATGATCGTTATCGGGCTTGAGCAGGTCCCCGGAGCGCCTCATCTTAGCAATAAGCTCCTCTGCATGCTGCCGGTCTATCTGCTGAACCTGAGCTTCCGCAAAGACTTCCTCCAGAGGTGCTTTTCCTCCGGGATGCCTTTCGCCCACTGCTTTAATGATTTCCTTAATGACTTTAATCTTATCCCTCTGACTCTTTGTAGTACCCGAGGCTATGAAATCCACATCCAAAGCACCTGTCTCAGGATCGACACCTACCTGTTTGAGGCAGGAATAAACAATGCGGGTAGTCTTTTTTGCGTCGTCAAGAGTGGCCACGTTGCTCAGCCTTATCCTGGCACGCGCCTCCGCAAGTCTTACAAGGGCTTCCAGCTGACGTGCTGTGATAGGGACGGGAGAGTCCTTCCCTTCACCCATCTTACGGAGGTCCATATAGAACTTGACCAGATGTTCACGCGCCGCCTCTTCCATGATGGGGTAGATGTGTCTCCTGGAATACGCAACGTACTTGCGCATCAGTTCGGGATCGATATCAGGCTTTACCACATCCATATGCTCATCAACAAGCTCCTGGGTTACCTTGCTTGTCGGAATATTCCTGCGCTGCTCCGAAAGTTCACCTGCATAATGTGCTTTAAGGATGTGTTTGGCTATCTTAGTGTCAATTTCCTCATTGGGAGTGTCCAGGAGCACGAATATCATGTCAAACCTGGACATGAGAGCAGGCGGCATATTTATCTGCTGGGCTATACCCTCATACCGGTCAAAGCGCCCGTACTTAGGGTTTGCGGCACCAAGCAGCGCACATCTGGATTTTAGTGTAGCGATAATGCCTGCTTTTGCGACACTTATGGTTTGCTGCTCCATGGCTTCGTGCAGGGCACTCTTATCCTCGGAGCTCATCTTGTCCATCTCGTCAATTGCAGCGATACCCATATCAGCCATTACAAGGGCACCTGCTTCCAGCGTCCACCGGCCGTCACCCAGATCATCCTTTACCGCTGTCGCTGTCAGGCCACTTGATGATGCACTCTTACCCGATGCAAATACACCCCGGGGCGCGAGTTTTACCATGTAGCGCAGCATCTGGCTTTTTGCAACGCCCGGGTCACCCACGAACAGAATATGAATATCACCACGCACCCGGGAGCCGTCCGGAAGATGTTTTGCCACACCCGAAAAGAGCTGCAGTGAAAGTGCCTCCTTCTCGTCCTCATAACCATAAATGGAGGGTGCTATCGACTTGATGATCTTGCTGTATATTTCGGGATTGCGGCTTAGTGCCAGGATCTGTTCTTCCTCTTCGGGCGTGATCTCCAGTTCATCGAACTCCTGGTCCATGTATTCCACTGAATTGGCATGCAACACCAGGTCGTAGAAAGGAGATTTTCCTTCCCTTGTTGTCCGCTGGTGAGAACGGAGTACACCGTTGATGATAACACGGTCCCCGGGCTTGACGATTCCCGCAAGGTCATCTTCTGCATCCACATCCAGGCTCTGGGGCTGCGTGCCTCCCCTTAGGTTTTCCGGAGACTCCTGAACCTGCAGTTTCTGGGCATCGATGAATACCGATTCGTTTATCTCCAGTTTGAAAGGACCCTTTCTGCCACACGTATCGTTCTCACATTCAATGGGCTCTACGAACTTCAGTTCTGTCTGAGGTATCTTTGTGACGTGCTCGCAGCGCATGCACTTGAAAGCCGCATTGACGATCTTGGGACGGACCTCGGTGGCCTTACGGATCATGCCCTCAATTGAAACAAGCTGCAAAAGGTGCTTGCTTCTGAGATCCCTGTTGGAAACCTTGTTCGGTATGCTGACGAAACGGACCTTTGCACTGTCCAGTGACTTCTCAATAGGCAGATCTATGTTCTGGAGTGCATTATCTGCACAGGGGGTTACCTCATCCGGATGCAGAAGCAATTCGTCCGCAAGCTCCCGGTCAAATATCTCCAGATCGGAAAAATCAACGTAAAGGCTGCGCTGGTCAGGATAATCATTTGCAAGCTGGAGAATGCTGTCCCAGTAATATTTTTTAAGAAAAGTCCTGAGCTTTTCATCCCACTTACCGTCATTCATGTTTTACACAAAATATATTATAGATATAAATCAAACCTGTACAGGATATACTTAAAGCAATATGAATATTTCGAAACACAATTCAGTGTCTTTTATCCCTGTCAAGATTGCGTTGAATGCGCCTCACCACACCCCGGAGGGTTTGTACTTCCCTCTCTAGCAGGACAGACCGCCCGAAGATCCTTTTCAGCATGAGCCGGGTCTTTTCTTTTTTGTGCACAGGATAGCCGATGTCGTCAAGAAGCTGAAAGAGATGATCGTAGAAGAGACTGATGTCAGATGCTTCTGCAAGCCTGTTCTTTCCTGCCTCGATACCGCTCAGTTCGTAAAGCACGACTGCGACTGCATGTGACATGTTCATCACGGGATAGGTATCGGATGTCGGTATCGTCATGATCATATCACACATCCTGAGCTCTTCCCTGCTGAACCCATGGTCCTCCCGTCCAAAAAGCACAGCCACAGTGCCTTCCACGCCTGAAAGGTGAGCTTTTATCTCACGGGGAGAATAAGCAGGGACCCTCAGGTGCCGGTCAAACCTCACGCCCGCAATACCCGTGGTGCCTATGACAATACTTGCACCCCCTATTGCATCCCTGAGCGTCGGAACGACAGTGGCATCCTGCAACACGTCCCATGCATGAGAAGACATGGCCCGTGCCTCTACTTCCAGTTCACATGGATTTACAAGCACAAGTTCGGAGAAGCCGAAGTTCTTCATCGCACGGGCTACAGAGCCTACATTCCCCTGGTAAAGGGGCTCAACAAGCACTACTCTGATATCAAGGGACATATTATTCAAGCGTATCAAATTCAGGTGTCCTATAGTGCTGCCTGCATATAAGTGTAATCAGATAGGGATGAACAAGCCACAGGATGCCTGCTATATCAGCCTCCTTTTGAACACTCTGCCGCCTGATACAGATATATTTAATGCAAATCTTTAAATAATATCGATACTACACTCATGCAAACCAAAGCGGGCACTTATAAGTAAAAAACAATCCCGATTCTGAAAATATAGTAATTATAGTTTATTGATCATCAGGAGAAAACTAAATGAGCATGGAGTACTTTGCCGGCGTATCCGACGCCTTAAGACTTACATTCGTTCAGGTTATGATAATGGCTAGCCTGTCCATCGGTATATTTTTTATAGGTATGTATATAAACCTGAAAAAATGGGGCATGGGCTCCACAGGTTACGGGCTTGCACCCTCAGGAAGCATCCTCACATTCCCCAGGATGCTTGCCCAGCAGATGAGCGAGCATGCACACGTGCATAATCAGTCAGTTCTGGAAACATTTGTTCTCGATATTCTCTTCCAGAGAAGGATCCTGAGAAGGAGCCCTCTGAGATGGTTCATGCATTTCACCATATTCGTTGGATGGATGGTTCTTTTTGCCATGTCCCTTGCGATGTTCCTTGTAGAAATGATATACATGATCGGCGAGAAGGCAGGATATGCACACTCACTACCGGAGTTTATGAATCCAGAAATATTCAGAGAGATACTCTCGGTCCCAAACGACATCTTCAGCTACATACTGCTCACAGGCATCATAATAGCGATATACAGGAGACTGTTCGTCGCCAAGATGAGGGAATCAACCATAGCCTATGACTCCATTCTTCTCATAGGACTTACCGTTATTACCGTATCAGGCTTCATTGCAGACGGGATAAGGACCGGCAGGTTCTGGGGATTTGACATGCCAGTCGAATGGGCCCCACCTGCATCACTGTTCCACGTGATAATATCACTTCTATTCTGTATCGCATATATACCGTTCAGCAAATACATACACATGATTGCAATACCGCTTGCACTCCTTGCGAACAAAGGAGGAGAGTAAACAATGGCAAAGCGCGAACCTTCAGTAAATACACAGAACTTAACAGCTGTCCAGCTCATGGAACTTGACTCCTGCAGCAGATGCGGGGAATGTGTGAACTGGTGCCCGACATACGATGCATCAGGACAGGATCCCGGCCTTGCACCAAGAGATAAGATCCTCAGATGGAGAGAATTCATGAACAAGTCCTACGGACTGCGTGCAAGGCTCTTCGGACCAAAAGAGATACCGGAAGAGGACATCGAGAAGTTCAAGGATGATGTCTATAAATGCACAACCTGCGGGATGTGTGCAACAGTTTGTGAATCTGCGATCAACACCGTTGAGCTATGGGAGTCCATGCGTGCAAACCTCGTCAAGCGCGGAAATGGCCCATACGGCAAGCAGGGTGCTTTTTTAAAGCTCATCGGGGAGTACAAGAACCCGTACATGGCAAACAACGCCGACAGGGTGAACTGGTTCCCCAAGGACATCAAGGTAGAGGACAAAGCTGAGATCCTCTACTTCGGAGGATGTACTGCAGAACTCAAGCAGAGGAAGCTTGCCCTTGCAACAGCACGTGTGCTCAACAAGCTTGGCATCAAGTTCACAATGCTTGGAGAGAACGAGATCTGCTGCGGTTCGGCACTCATCAGGACCGGGCAGTACTTCATCAACGACACTGCAAAGGTAAATGCCCAGAAGAACATCGACAACATCAAAGCCAAGGGCGCCAAGACGGTACTCTACGCATGTGCAGGATGTTTCAGGGCTTCCATGATAGACTGGCCAAGGCTTACAGGCAAGAAACTCCCGTTCAAGGTAGTCCACATCACACAGTTCCTGGAGGGTCTTATTGAGAAAGGGGATATCCACTGGGAGAAGTCCATTGATAAGAAAGTCACCTACCACGACCCATGCCACCTGGGGCGCCATGTAGGTGTGTTCGAGGCACCAAGAGCGGTCCTGAAGAGCATACCGGGCATTGAGTTCGTAGAAATGGAGAGAATTGAGGAAAATCAGCGCTGCTGTGGAGCCGGAGGCGGAGTAAAGGCAGGTGTTCCCGATCTTGCATTGGGCGTTGCAAAGACAAGAGTTGAAGATGCTCTTCAAACAGAAGCTGATGTCTTGTCAAGCGCCTGCCCGTTCTGTAAGAGAAACCTCAGTGACGGGAGGGATGCCGTTGGTGCAAAACAACTTGAGGTAGAGGACGTTGTTGTCCTTGTTGCGGAAGCAATGGGAATAGACCTCAGCGACGCGCCCAAAGAGTGATCAATTCACTCTTCTTTTTTTTGTAAATCTTTTGAGGATAACCTAAATATAATCAGTTTCCCCATTTTGTTTACTCATGGAAATCCCTTACGAACTCCTAGGAAAGGTATTTATTATCATCACGCTGCTCGTAACAGCAGGCATATTCGTGGCGCTCCTGCTGGGAGCTTACAGCTTCAGGAAACACACGATACTCTTTCCGAATTTCGTCCTTTTCATACTTTACATGTTCTACGGCCCGGCTAAATTCCTCTGCGGAGTATTCAGCATAAAAGAAAACCTTGTTGACGAGATACTGGTCGAGGTGCGCAATGCAGTAATGCTTGACAAGTTCAAAAAGACAAAAGGCAAGCGAGTGGTATTCCTTCCTCAGTGCATGCGACACCCCAGATGTAAAGCCCGATGCGATCCTATAACCGGGTACCAATGCAAGATGTGCGGCCTGTGCGACATTGGAATAATCTGTAAGGCTGCACAGGAGCATCACTTCGAAGTGTATGTAATACCAGGAGGCAGTTTCGTTAAGAAGATAATCAAAACTCAGCGGCCGGATAGCTGCATAGGGGTGGCCTGCTATCCCGAACTATCGGAGTCAATGCAGGGAGCTTCACCATTTATGGTAGTGCAGGGTGTTTCACTTAGCCGGGACGGGTGTTTTGATACAAAAGTGGATGTAAAGGAAGTTATCAGGAAAATGGAGGAGTGCGATGTATAAGCTTCTGGGAGAGATCATAACCTTCCTGTTCATACTGTCAGTTTTCCTGGCCGGTGTTGCCCTTGCAGTCAGCAGGATCAGTCTGAACAGACAGGTTTGGCTTGCGGGTTTTTTTGCAGGGGTACTTGATTTCTTCTATCTGCCGCTTAAGTTCTTCTTCTTTAAGCTGTCGGATACCAGGAAACTTGACAAATGGATGGTCTCCCTGAAGAACATCGCTAACCGAAACGCTTTTGAGAAGACGAAAAAACGCATGATTATCGCACCTCACTGCATGCGTTTTCTGGAATGCCCTGCAGCATCTACAAGAACAGGGATTGAATGCGTGTCCTGCGGAAAATGTGTCTTTTCCAAATTGAAAGAAGATGCTGCCAGATACGGATACAGGCTCTACATAGTAACAGGCTCCTCATTCGTGAAACACGTGATCAAAGAGGAAAAGTATGAAGGAGCACTCCTGATAGCCTGCGATTACGAACTCAACAAGGTAATGATGGGGCTTAAAGGAAAGAACATTGTCACATATGGTATTCCCATGTACAATGACGGGTGTTTCAATACAGGAGTGGATTACGGAAAAGTTCTCCAGGTAATAGAGATGTTCTCCGTCAAACAATGATAGATCTGGGAAGGAAGCAGGATGTACGATCTTATAATTGTAGGTGGTGGTCCTTCCGGTTCGGCTGCTGGAAGAGTGGCAGGAAAGCTTGGTTTAAAGACATTGTTGATAGACAAGGCAGTCTTCCCGCGATACAAGCCATGCGGAGGTGCTCTCTCTGAGCATGCCATATCTTTTTTGGATTTTGAGATTCCCGGCGAGATAATAGAGAAAGAGATATACGGAGCCAGGATATGTTTCAGGGACAAGACCATTGAATGTGCAAAGGACTATCGCCTTTCTGTTATTGTCACGCGCAGTAAACTTGATAACCTGCTTCTTGAAAAAGCGAGGGAGACCGGAATGGAGTATGCCGCCGGAGAGAAGGTAATTGATATCTCCGACGAAGGGGATCACGTTGCAGTGAAAACTGCCAAGTGTGCCTATAAATCCAGGTTTCTCATTCTGGCAACAGGGTCCCAGGGAATGTTAAAGCATCATATCAGAAGAAAGGATAGCAAGAAAGAGTATGGCATATGTATGGTTACAGAAGTCCCGGAAAACAACGGGACAATTGACAATTACATCAAAGACGCGGTAGAATTGCGCTTTGGGGTTGCCGGAATGGGATATGGCTGGATATTCCCGCATGACGGATACTATTCTGTTGGCACGGGCGGTCTTGCAAGCCTGCTACAGGACCCTAAGAGCACAATGCAACAATATCTGCAGGAGAATAATTTCAATGGCGACTATAAGCTTAATGGTCATGTCATTCCGTGTGGAGGCCATAGAAGGAAGCTAATCAAAGGCAGAACAATGCTTGTAGGTGATGCTGCGGGATTTGTAGATGCTTTCACTGGAGAAGGGCTTGCCTATGCCATCCGGTCAGGCCAGATAGCAGCAGAGGTCGTGGCAGAGGCTTTGACTTCCGGCCTGGAACCACAATACCTGAAAAATTACGAGAGAAGATGCAATTGCGAATTTGGGGAGCATCTGCGGTATTCCCTGTACTTCGCCAGTATCATGCATCGCTTTTCTGAAAAGGCTTTCACCATCTTCACACAGGAAGAAAGGGTAGTCAGCGGATTCCTTGATGTGGTAGCTTTCAGGACAGGCTATAAGCAGTACATGAAATGGCTGGTGCTCAATTTCAAACCAGGGTGGCTACTGAATAAAGAAGTGTCACCTTAAGCCGGTCTGTATCAAAGTGACAGGGATGTGAGTGAGGAGAATAAGCTCCCTTCTGTTGATGCAATACATTATCCCGCCTGGCAGGATAGCGTGCTCCTGAGAGCTGCATTGACGGCATTCGGCTAAGCGTCATTTACCGAGGGATGGTCTAAACACCCATTTGCCCCTCTCCGACTTGCACCCACGAGGATTCGCCGTTCCATCCGCATTCCATGCGACCTCAGCCTTTGGGCATCACAGCATTAACATGGATCGGTATCGTTTCTGTGCCAGCATGCAGGATCTGCATGAGTTGCATTGCAACTGCCCGGACTCTCGCCCGGTGCCCTTTACAGGCACTCGTGTGTTTAGATGGTGGGGAGACTTTCCTCAGGCCAAAAGGCCCGGCGGCCGTCCTTCCTCTCTCACGGAATAGGATAAACTTTCATAAAGGTATATATGTATTTCGCCTTAATGAGAATGGGCCTAAGAGCTCATAAAAACCCTTAATAAACAAATGATCAGGATACCTTTGCAAATAAACAGATCCATTTCGCAAGGTTTATCACTATGAAAATTTACATGTTTATTGGTGGTTAACATTCGATATAACAGATACCTCATAATGGGCGTATTCCTGCTTACTGCACTTTTCCTGATCCTTGTCACAGAGATATTCGTATACCAGCCCATAGCGGATCATATCCATTCAAGGAGCATTAGCGATATAAAAGCAACTTCTGAGAGCATAATATTTGGTATATTCCTCCCACTTGCGGTAGCCGTGCTCTACACTCTGACGAAACGAAAAAAGAATAAGACTGCTGAAAGGTAGCTCAAAGCTTCAGGACGCCACAGCCACAGCCACGCCTTATAAGGGAATCCATCTTTGATTCGATCTCATCCTGCTCGGAAGCAGAAAGCAGATCGTACTCCTCTTTATGTTCATCCATTATATGCATGAACATCTTTTCCTTGGCAGTTTCCGCATTACTGTCAATTACTCTGAAGTCGTCGTTGAATCCAAGGTCGTTGCATTTCAGTATGATAACACCGATGTTAAAACCTCCCGGTAAAGAGTTGATATTAATTGTTTATTAACCTTGCCACACTTCTGTAAAATAGTTAAAGTGACTCTTCGGCTAAAGGAAGAACGAAGCGCCTATAAGGATGAAAAGGATACCGGCAATCGTGGATACGGTCCTCTTGTCAACTTTCTCCATGATGATCTTTCCGAGATAAACAGCCGTGGCAGACAGGATGAACAAAGCCGCTATCACCCCGATAAATACAAGCAGCGGGTTGTACTGGGTAGCAAACAGAGCTGCTGCAAGCTGGGTCTTATCTCCCATCTCTGCAACCAGGATCAGCCAGAATCCCGACATAAAGGGACTTTTCAGTTCATAAGAGCCTTTCTCTTCATCCTTGTCCCTGTTTATCAGGGTCATCAGGCCAAAGAGAATAAACATCAATCCAGCGCCTATACGCACATAATCCAGGGGAATCTTCTGAGAAATGTAATTTCCAAAAATTATGGCTATACCGTCCGTCAGGACAAAAGCCAGCATCACACCCGCAAGCAGTGAGGCGTATCTGCGGGTTTTCGTAGAAAGGATCAGCACTGCAAGCTGGGTCTTGTCACCGAGTTCCGCAAGCCCTACCAGCAAGAAAGGAAGCAGTATGTCCTGGATCATGATATATGCAGATACCTGTATTTGGATATATAAATTTGCCAGCGCTATCTGATGTATCCTCACGTTTAAAAAACATCCGGTTGGCTTTTTCCCTGTATATGAGATTAAAAGCTTGCGCTAAGGAACAAAAAGGATAAATACACATACAAACTAACCGATATCCTACTACTGTATAGGAAGAGGAGTCGGGAATATGGTCAACTTAAGGCAACCAAACGCAAACGAGGCCACCAGGACCTTCAACAGGTCAAAGAGCGTAACACCAATGTCAGGCATCTGTACACGTTGTATAGACGGATGCCGGGGGAACTGTGAAATATTCAAGTCAACATTCAGAGGACGTGAGGTCATATACCCCGGACCCTTTGGAGAAATGACAGCAGGAGGAGACAAGAATTATCCGCTGGATTATTCTCACCTCAATATCCAGGGATATGCAGTCGGTGCCGTAGGCATGCCTGAAGGCACGATCCCGGGCCCTGAAACTGCAAGGTTTCCCAATGTTGATACTGAAACAGAGTACGGCTGGAGACGAAAAGTAAGAATGAAAGTGCCTGTTTTTACCGGAGCATTGGGTTCAACAGATATCGCAAGGAAGAACTGGGAGCATTTCGCCATAGGTGCTGCAATCTCGGGTATCACTATTGTGTGTGGAGAGAATGTATGCGGAGTCGATCCTGAATTGAAGCTCGGAAGTGACAACCTTGTTAAAGAGTCACCTGAGATGGATCGCAGGATCGAGCTTTACAATAAGTTCCATGATGGCTACGGAGAGATGCTTGTCCAGATGAACGTGGAAGACACAAAACTTGGCGTCGCAGAGTATCTTGCAGGCAAGCACAATATGGAGACCATTGAGCTGAAATGGGGACAGGGAGCAAAGTGCATTGGCGGAGAGATCAAAGTAGCAGACATTGGCCGCGCCATCGAGTTGAAACAGAGAGGTTACATTGTCACTCCGGATCCGGAACTTCATTCTGTGCAGGAGGCTTTCAGGCTGGGCGCGATAAAGGAATTTGAAAGGCATTCCAGACTGGGATTTGTCACAGAGGAGGGGTTCTGCGAAGAATGCGACAGGCTCAGAGACCTTGGATTTAAACGTATTACCCTTAAGACAGGAGCATACTCAATGGCAGAGACCGCCATGGCTATAAAATACGGCTCAGAGGCCAGGATTGACCTGCTCACATACGACGGAGCACCGGGAGGCACCGGAATGAGCCCCTGGCCCATGATGGAAGAATGGGGAGTACCTACATTCTACCTGCAGTCCCAGGTATATCAGTTTGCCCGGAGGCTTTCAGACCGCGGCAAAAGAGTGCCTGACCTGGCAATGGCAGGAGGGTTCTCCAGTGAAGACGGAGTGTATAAGGCACTTGCAATGGGAGCGCCTTATTTCAAGGCAGTATGCATGGGACGCGGACTAATGATCCCCGGAATGGTGGGTAAGAACATTGGTAAATGGATAGAGGAAAACGACCTCCCCAAGACCGTTTCTGAGTTTGGCAGCACTGCAGAGGAGATCTTTGTGCACTACGAGGAACTAAAAGAAAGGTATGGTGAAGAGATGAGATACATCCCTCTTGGAGCGGTCGGTATTTATTCATACACAGAGAGGATCAGGGTGGGACTGCAGCAACTCATGGCAGGCTCCAGAAAATTCAATATATCCACTATCTCGCGCAAAGATGTCATGGCACTTACAGAGGAAGCTGCAAAAGTATCCGGCATTGCCTATGTGATGGACGCATACAGGGACATTGCAGAGGAGATCCTTGACAGCTGATCCTGCCACCGTCAGGACCTGTTTTTATACTGCAGTCCCTATATACCGGAACCCATCATACCATTATCATTGCAGCATATATAATAGATAGGATCTAAACTGGAATGCCCATTGCCATCGAGAGAGGAGAAAGTATGAAAGAAAACGGCGCGGTAGAAACTCAGGTCTCCAAGTATGCAGATAAGGAGAAGATAACAAGCGGAGTCCCCCAGCTCGACGGGATACTTCAGTCATTCCGTCTGGGGGATAATGTGGTATGGGAAGTAGAAGAGCTTGAAGACTACAGGTATTTTGCCGGCAGGCTCATCAGCCAGGCCATAAGGTCCGGCTCTAAGTGTGTTTATGTGCGGTTCGCGCCTCATGAGCCTATCCTTCAAGCAATGGAAGGGCTCGATAGGGTAGAGGTGGATCCGGGCAATGGCTTCGACTTCTTCAGCAGCCAGGTACACAGGATAATAGAACATTATGGCGAGAAGGTGTACTATGTATTCGATAATCTCTCATCGCTTATGGTGGAATGGGCAACAGATGAACTGGTCGCCAATTTCTTTAAAGCCACATGTCCATACCTGTTCGAACTTGAGACCATAGGATACTTCTGCCTCACCCGGGGAAAGCACAGCCACTCCACAGTGGCAGGCATCAGGGAAACGACACAGGTGCTTATCGATTACTACCATATCAATGGCAGAGCATATATCCATCCTCTGAAGGTCTACGACCGGTATTCGCAAAGCATGTTCCTGCCTCACATGGTATCTGATGAGGCATGGGAGCCTATATTTGATAGCGGAAAAGCTGCCACGATTTCCTCGATAGACCGCAGGAAAGTGATCCGCATGGGAAGCCGCGGTACAGCTCCATGGGACACAGTATACACTAAACTGAGGTTCCATTATGATATGGGAATGCTTGACTCCATACCCGGGCCCGAGATAACAGCACTCAAGAGGGAACTCTCCAGGATGGTCATCGGTGATCACCCCCGCTTCAATCGCCTTGCAGACACATACCTTACACTGGATGACCTGCTTGGCATAAGGGACAGGATGATAGGTTCCGGGCGTATTGGGGGAAAGGCGGTTGGAATGCTGCTCTCACGCAGCATAGTTCTCAACAGCGAGAAGAAAGAGGAGCTTTCAGAGATACTGGAACCTCATGATTCGTTCTACATAGGTTCGGATGTCTTCTTCACCTTCATGATAAACAACGATCTGTTCCGCCTCAAGATAAGATTATCAGACAGCTGCAGCATGACAAAAGAGGAATTCGAAGAGGTTGAGGAAAGATTTCTTGAGGGAAGGTTCCCTGAGGATATACTGGAACAGTTCAGGGACCTGATGGATTACTTCGGACAGGCACCCATCATCGTAAGGTCAAGCAGCCTGCAGGAAGACAGCTATGGGAATGCTTTTGCAGGCAAGTACAGGAGCGAGTTCTGCGCCAATCAGGGAAGCCCTGAAGAGCGCCTCGAAGCGTTCATGCATGCGGTCAAGCTTGTATATGCAAGTGCCCTCAACCCGGATGCTCTTGCATACCGAAGGACAAGAGGTCTTCAGTATGAGGATGAGCAGATGGCAATACTGGTGCAGCGTGTATCAGGAATGCCTTATAAACAGTATTTCTTCCCGGCGCTTGCAGGGGTCGCTTTCTCAAAGAACCTTTTCCGATGGTCAAAACGCATAGACCCCGCAAAAGGATTGATAAGGCTGGTCTTTGGATTGGGCACAAGGTCTGTCGACCGTGTGGGAAGAGATTATCCCCGGATGATAGCTGTCAGCCATCCCGCACTCAGGCCCGAAACCGGCGCAAAGGTGATAAAATATTCTCAATGGGATGTGGATGCTCTGGACCTTGCAGAGAAAAAGCTCATAACCATCTCTTTCCGCGATCTTGTCAAAGACTGCGATTATCCCGGCCTGAGAATGTTCATCTCTATCCTGAACGAGGGCTACCTTGAGGACCCCCACACCAATGCGATCGACTGCACACGGGAGATGGTGCTGACATTCAACAACATGATAAAGAGCACTAAATTCGTGGCTACCATGGGACAAATACTCAGCATAGTAGAGGAAGTGTATGAACATCCGGTGGATATTGAATTTACGTCATCCCTCGATCAGAAGGGAAATTTGAGACTTAATATAGTCCAGTGCAGACCAATGACGACGCCAGGAGGCAATGGACAGATAGTGATCCCTGCCGATATAAAAGAAGATAATGTATTATTCAGGTCCAGTATGCTCATAAACGAAGGGAAAGTGGAAAATATAGAGTATATTGTTTACATAGATCCGCTTGCGTATGAAATGGCTGACCTGGACCTGAAAAGATCTATCGGGCGTGTGGTCGGGCGTATCAATGAGAAGATAGGCGGCATGGGAACCTCATTTATACTGATGGGTCCCGGCAGGTGGGGAAGCAGCAACATAGAACTGGGTGTCAATGCGACATATAGCGAGATTGACCGCACCTCCCTGCTGGTGGAGATCGCGCGTGAGAAAGCGGGGCACACCCCGGAAGTTTCCTACGGGACCCATTTCTTCCAGGATATAGTGGAAGAAGAGATCATCTATATGCCGGTGTACCCGGACATGAATAACTCGGGTTTCAATGAAGCTTTCTTCAGAGACGCGAAGAATGTTCTGACAGACATACTGCCGGAGCATGAGAGATTCAGCACCGTGGTCAAGGTTATCAATGTCCGCGAAGCATCAGGCGGAGCTCCGGCGGTCGTTATAGCGAGCCTGAAGGAACAGAATGCTATCTGCTACCTTGAGAAGCCGACTGTCGGCAGAACATGGAAACTTGACAGGCTGAAAGGTCAGTGGCACTAAAAAAAAGAAATCCACGAATGGATATTAATCTACGAATTTGATACCAACATCTTTCATATGGTTGCGTATGGCTACATTGACAAGGAGTGGCGTAATTGCTTCCACCATGGAGGAAGTCTCAAGCGGGCCTATATCCAGTGGCCGCATTCCGGGAATGTCTCTGACGAGGCCAAAGACAATGTTCTTTGAATGCATATAATTCCCGCATACTCCAATATCGTAATCAAGTTTGGCGTCAAGGTTGGAGAGCTTGGCCGCAGGGACGTTATGGAAAGCAGATACCAGTTCAGTTCCGGCTGGCAGCAAAGAGGCTATTTCCTGTGCAGCGCTTCCGGCAGGAGGAGTAACATAGCAGAAATAGTCCGCTTTGTAATCTTCCCTTGAATTTGCAGATATCTCCAGAGGAACCCCATTGGGAACAATGATACAGCGATCTTTTTCCATTGGCACGACCACAGAGATAACGATCTTATTATCGATCTCTGCTTTGATCTGCCCGAGTATGGTAGAGATCTGGCCATACCTTATAGCCAGAAGGATTATATCGGCTTCTGAAGCTGCTTTTAAATTGATCTCGCCTGTAATATCTGCCTTTTGACCATGATCTTTCAATATACTGGTATATTCGACTGCCCTGGCCCGGGCTTTTTCCTGTTCCCTTGAACCTATGATCACGTGGTGTTTATGCCCCCACCTGAGAGCAAAACCTTTACCAATGCTGCCTGTACCGCCAATTATTGCAATCTTCATGATAATCCCATCAACAATATAGATAATATCAACTGTCCGGCCAAAAATGGAAGGATCTATATGGCCTGTGATTTCAGACCATATAAATGTTGCTTAATTACATATATTGCAGGATTGGACCCCGGAAGGTCAGATCCATCCACGGTCTTTCATTGCAACTACCACACGCTCAATCGCAACTACGTAAGCAGCGGTCCTCATGTCGATGTTGTGCTTCTGTGACGCCGCATAAACTGCTTTGTATGCCTCGGTCATCTTTCTGTCCAGACGGGTATGGACCCTGATCTCACTCCAGTAGTACATGTAGAAGTTCTGTACCATCTCGAAGTAGGATACTGTCACTCCACCTGCATTACATAGGAAATCAGGAATTACGTGAACTCCCCTCTTGAAGAGGATCTCGTCTGCTGCTGGTGTTGTCGGACCGTTCGCAAGTTCTGCAACTATCTTGGCATTGATCTTGTGTGCGTTCTTCTCTGTAATGATGTTCTCAAGAGCCGCGGGAATAAGTACGTCCACATTGAGCTCAAGGATAGCTTCATTGCTGACAGGTGTGGTGTTTGCCAGGCCTGCAACTGATCCGGTCTTTATCTTGTGCTGGTTTGCAGCTTCCGGGTCAATACCGTCCATATTCATGACGCCGCCCCGGCTGTCGCTTACAGCCACGATCCTGCAGCCGAACAGTTCCTTTGCCAGTTTTGCTGCAAAGTATCCTGCGTTACCGTATCCCTGAATGGCTACCTTGGCATCCTTAAGCTCGATACCGAGCACTTTAGCTGCCTCACGGACAGTGTAAAGACCTCCTCTTGCAGTCGCGTCTCCTCTTCCTAGTGAACCGCCCATTGTCAGAGGCTTACCTGTGACAACTCCGGGCTGGTTGAATGAAGAGATCTTTGAGAACTCGTCAACCATCCAGGCCATGATCTTCGGGTTGGTGTAGACGTCAGGCGCAGGGACATCCTTCCTTGGACCAATGATCTGGGCAATGCTGGCTATATACTTGCGGCTGAGGCGCTCAAGCTCGCCATCGGACATTTCCTTGGGGTTACAGATAACTCCGCCTTTACCGCCACCCAGTGGAATATCCACTACTGCGCATTTCCAGGTCATCCATGCAGCAAGTGCCCTCACTGTATCGATGTTCTCTTCTGGATGGAATCTGATACCGCCCTTTGTAGGACCTCTGGCATCGTTGTACTGTATCCTGAAGCCTTCAAATACCTTGATAGTTCCGTCATCCATGCGAACAGGGAGCGTGACACGCAGTTCACGCATCGGGTGCCTGAGCATTTCATGTACACTGTCATCCAGTCCAAGAATAGTAGCACATTTTGCTAACTGCATTCTTGAATTTTCAAATGGGTTTTCTAAGGACATTGGTTTTTTACCTCTTTACGTGCGATATATATGTTGAAATAAGGTGGTTAGAAACCTACTTCTAAGTATAAGATGCTTTCTATTCATTCACGCAATGAGGTGGTAAAGAAAGACTGCGATAGATAGCGTTTTAAAGAATAGGATACAGTGAAGGGCCTTGTGAGCTCTAAGGAAAAACAGTCTATTATTTATACCGGGTGATCTGCGAAAATAGGAAGAGAAACTTAAGCAGATCAGTCTTCTTCTTCCAGCGCCTGAACAATATCATTAACATTAAGTTCCCCTCTTGCAACACGCAATACTGTAGGATAGATATAGGAACAATCATCTATCTTGCTCCACCGTTCCTCGCCCACCAGGTTCACAACATCAGCCATTACTTTTCCACATTTCGGACAATACCGGTTCTCGCTTTCGACTCCACATACGACACATTTCATAGGATGACCTCCCAGGAATTGACAGATTACCAATTTTAAAATGTGTGACAATACTATATAACGATGACCTGCTCTAGATACTGCGTGTGGTAAGGCTGGCCGGTTGCATCCAATATACTCCTTCAGCGTCATATTAATATTGGGACAATCATTATTGAGCAACATAACTAACGTACATTAATGAGGTAAAGCGTGCCTGATGAACTCTTTGATCTGAAAGTGGGATACATATCTTTTAGGAATCCCATTGCTCTTGCCCCGATGGGCGGTATGACTGACAGCGAATTCGCAAACCAATATGCAGCAGATGCAGGGCTTGTAATACTTGGAGGATACAACCTTGATGCCAGGACACGGGAAGCTGCTTCACAGATGGCAGCCCGGGGCAGAGAGGAGTTCATCTCAGAGGATCCTCTCGGGCTCATTGAGAACGAGATAGGATCAATCAAAACCGGTGGCTCTGTTGCGGTCAATGTCCGAAGCACTACCATTGAACCTCTGCTGGAAGCTGCAGCCATTATCAGAGATAAGGGTGCCATTCTGGAACTGGATGCCCACTGCAGGCAGAAGGAAATAACAGATATCGGTGCAGGCCAGGCACTGCTTCAGGATGTTCCCAGGCTGTGCGAGTGGATCAGGATGATCAAAGGTACGGGCGTCGTGCTCTCGGTGAAGATACGGGGAAATGTTGTCGGGGATATGGCACTTGCAAGGTCCATAGAGAATGCAGGAGCAGATATTCTGCATGTCGACGCAATGAAACAAGGTGCAGGAGCAGACCTCAAACTGATAAAAGAGATACGCGACTCCACACGTATGTTCCTTATATGCAATAACTCGGTCACCAATATCGATAATGCTAAGGAGATGTTTGCCAGGGGTGCGGATATGGTCTCTGTTGCACGCGCAGTGCTGGATGAACCTGAGCTCATCAGCAACCTTGTCAGGGATATATCAGCCATCCAGAGAGAGATGGGATGGTACAATGCACCCAAGCATGTGTGCAGAGGAGAGGGTGACCTGCGCGGGCTCGCATTCTGCTGCCTGCCTGTCAAGTCATGCCCGGTACACAGTAATATCAAGAAACTGGGATTGACCCCGCAGCAATTTGCCGATATAAAAATGGACTTTGCAAAGGGAACAATGCTTGAGTATGGAGATAGCACCTGTTTTGGAAGCCTTGTGTGGTGCTGCAAGATATCCAAACCCTGTTTCCTCAGGGATGGCGTGCTTGAGACCCTGGGCCTCTCGGATGCGGAATACATGCGCCTTAAAAAAGGACTTGGGGATTACATCCTTGAACAGGCCGGTAAGTCCACAAGCGGTTCTAAAAATGGATGAAACACCCGTCTTTACTGCCGACAGGGGCAACTACGAGCTTGCATCATATATTGCGCGCTGCGCCCAGCTTGCAATGTGCCTGGAAGTCTCAGCATCTCCAAAACCCGGCAATATCGACAGACACGATGATTACGAGGATACACGCTACGAACATTTCCTCGCGTCCGCTGTCAGTATATATCCGACTATAGAGGAAGCATCCAGGAACACCTCCGGAGTGGGCGGATATATAAAAAGCGCCGTCGGAGAGAGCGTAAAATGGCAGAAAGGAGGTAATACCCACTTCGGTGCGATCATCCTGCTTGTACCGCTCGCCATGGCAGCAGGACGGATACTTGCGGGGAAGGAGACTTTCACTATCCCCGAACTGGCTGAATGCGCACACGGCATAGTGAAGGATACAAGCATTGTAGACGCTGTTGAATTCTACAGTTGTTTTGATGCTGCTGGCGTGCGTGTCAATCCTGTGGAAGAGTTCGATCTGCAAAATGACAATGCCATAGCAGACCTCCGGGAAAAAGACATCAGCCTGTATGACCTGATGGAGATAGCCCATGGCTATGATATGATCGCAAATGAATGGACTACCGGATTCACAAGATGTACCGGGTGCGCAGAGATGATCATAAACGGCATGAAAGGCAGACTGCATCCCGGGCCTGGCACTGACATCAACGATGTCGTCGTGTATACGTTCCTGAACCTGCTATCCCGCAGCGAAGACACGTTCATTGCTACCAAGTTTGACATTGAGACAGCACGCTACGTATCAGGCCTTGCCGGATCTATAATGCAAAAGATGGAAGAGATACAAAGAGTACATAAGATATATAATAATGAAAGTGAATTTAATATCATAAAACCATTGATAATGGAGATGGACAGAGAACTCCTGCAAAGAAAGATCAATCCTGGATCTACTGCAGATATAGTCATCGCGGGCTTATTCATCGCACTGCTTGGAGGAATCAGATACTAATGCTGGAAAAAGATTTCGATCCGGATAATTTTGGGATATATGACGGGATATGTGAGACCATAGTCACGACCTGCAAGGGATGGACCCCAAATGCAGCACCTATGGGCATAATCCGCAGGAAGGATAAGCTTTACCTGCGGCTTTTCAAGGGATCTGCCACTTACGAGAATGTGCTGGCGGAAAAATCCCTTGTTGCAAACATCACTCATGATCCCATGCTTTTTGCACTTTCCACATTCACTAATCTGGATGATTCCGCTTTTGAACAAACGGTATATGAGAACAATACTATTTACCCTTTAAAAGAAGCGGAGAGCTGGGTCGCCTTTGAGTGCATAAACACAAAGATCACATCCGAAGCCCTGGTTGCAGAGCTTGTGCCGATCCATGCGCACCTGAACGAATGCAGGGTAAAAGCCCCAAACAGAGGGTTCTACGCAGTTATAGAAGCCTGCATCCATGCAACCAGATATCAGCTCACCGGCGAAGAAAAATATCTTAAACTGATCAAAGCGTACGGGGAGATCGTGGAAAAATGTGGAGGAGACGCTGAGAAAGATGCTTTTAAGAAAGTATATGAGTTCCTGTGAGGATTTCGATCCGCACTTTTAAGCAGTGTCAGACTTTGACAGCTTCGACAATCGTGTCCTCACCTTTTTCATATGGCCTGCGAACATCTGTTTCACAACGAATGAAGAAGGGGTTTTGCAGCCTCCGGGACGTGTCTTTCCCTTGCGGATGGCATCCAGAACGGCTTGCACGCTTCTCTCAGAAACGTCGATCTCAGCATATGACCTGCCTACCATCACAGCCTCGTGTGCATCACTGCCGCCAACCTGCGCAATGCCCAATTCTTCTGCGGTTTTCCGGGCCTTATTGTTGGGGACATCCGTCAGGCACCGGGAATTGAGGACTTCCACTGCATCGATATCAAGCCCCTCCAGATAACCTATCCCGTGGGAGGTCATCTTGAAGGGATGGGGTACTACCACAACAGCTCCCTGCGCCCGTGCTCTTTTGATCGTCTCCTCCGGACTCAAGCCGGCTTCGATATTTTCTTTAACGCCGAGGACCAGTATGTGACCCTTTGAAGAACTTACCTCCACCCCGGGGATGACTATCTGTCCGGAGCCGGTTTCCTGCGCCCTTTTAGCGCATGCCATACCGCCGTCAACTGAGTCATGGTCGCAGATCGCAAAACCATCAAGCCCATTCTGTGAGGCGTGTCTCAGGATGTCATCAAAGCTTGCGTTACTATCCTTGGAAAAAAGAGAATGCACATGAAGATCGAATCGCATGTTAGCATGTAAGGGCCAGGCATTTATAAGGATTTTTATAGCAATGCAGTTCCAGTATAAAAACAGTAAAAATCTTAAGCGAACGGGAGTGTAAAACTTTTGGTTGGTTGGTTGGGTGGTTGGATAGTATTGGTGGTACATTTAAGAGGGTACCCGTTCGCATGAGTACAAACAACATTATCACATATAAATCTTACGTATTGAATAATGGAGAATGTTATGAAGATGATGCGCGTTCCTTCGCAAACGAACGTGCTTTATTTATCACAGCATCACGGGCTTCAAGGTCGATATCTATCGAATCTCCATAGGAGATATTATGGACCACACCTTCTTCATATAACCAGGAAACCATGGACATCCCTTCCTCAGACAGAGGGAGGGAGATGTGAACCCTATCCCATTTAGGAAGATGGCTGCGCAGCTCCGCTTTCAGAATGTCCAGGCAAAAACCTTTTTTTGCAGAAACGGCAACCGGATTTGGTGCAAGATACCCGAGTGCGAGCATACGCTCATTCAGCTCTTCCTGCCCAAGCAGTTCAGCTTTATTGAAAACTGTGATGATCTCCACTTCCTGCAACTGTTCCCACATTGTTTCATGAGATGTAAGGAGTTTTCTGCGTATAGTTTCAAGGGGCTCGCTCGAATCGACCACCAGCAGGACTACGTCCGCAAGAAATATCTCGTTGAGCGTTGAGCGGAAAGCGTCTACCATCCAATGGGGCAGGTCTTCGATGAAACCTACGGTATCGGTCAGCAGCACGGTCCTGCCTTCCACATCAAGGGACCTTGTGGTGGGTACCAGGGTAGTGAACAGCATATCCTGTACCTTAACATCTTCCTTTACAAGAGAGTTAAATAGCGTGCTTTTTCCTGCATTTGTGTAACCTGCCAGGGCTACAAGTGAGAAGCCCCTTGAATGCCTTAATCTGCGCAATGAGTCCCCATCCCTCTCCATGCCTTCAAGTTCATCCTTGATGCGATCGATCCTGTTCTTCACATCCTGGGCATAGGAGTTCTCATAGCCGCCCAGACCCATGAATCCCGGCCTTTCTTCTTTCTTTAGGATAGATATAATGGCCCTTGCCCGGGGAAGTTCGTACTCGAGCTTCGCAAGCTCGACCTGCAGCTTGGAACGGTGGGTCGTAGCGCGGGTGGCAAATATCTCAAGGATCAGCTGGAATTTGTCGATAACCTCGCGGCGGCAGATCTCAGATATATTATATATCTGCATGGTGCTCAAAGGATTATGAAAGATGACCTTGTCCACATTCAAAGCCTGTACTGCCTGAGCCAGCTCTTCTACTTTTCCCCTGCCTACCTGATATCGGCTGTCAGGATGCCTTGTCTGAACTAACTCAACAACCACAGTGTAACCCGCTGAATGGGCAAGTTCCCTTAACTCAAGCAGCTGGAGCTCGTTCTTGTGCTCGTCACTACGAGGATCATTCCTCTTTACCAGGATAGCGCGTTTCATAACAATAGAGTATCTGCCCTTAAAGGTATTAAAAGTATTAAATTTCCAGTTCTTTGAGAAGCAGTCTCCTGGCACTAATGGAGATGTGGTGTGCAAGTTGCATGCAGAGCCTCTCGCTCAGAGACTCCTCATATTTGAAATTACCAGAGAACATGCTGTCAATAAGCCATTGGGGTTTATTGTACATATCACCAGGTTCTGTAATTATCGTACCGCCAAAACGGATCTCTGCGACTGTTTCTTCCATGATGCTTACCACGGCGGAGACATCCGGTGCGGACTCGCTCCTGAAAGAGCGGATACTTACCTGGTTTATCTTCTCCAGGTGGTCGGCAGTAACTGACGCAGCAACTGCCGCGCAGACCATCAGATAGTATCCGTCGACCCTATGCCGGCCGGAGATATCCACTGCTATTATATCAAACATCTTTTGAAGGTAGAGGCACTATCATATATAAGCATATACAGTCCGCAGTGTCTCAAAAAGATGTATGGATCTGAGGGCATCTTAGTTTGATATAGTATATTTATCGCATCTTAAAGGACATATGAACATTGCACACCGCTATATCACATTTTAATCCTGCCGATGTCGATATATGAGATGATTCCCCTGTCCTCTACTGCATAAAGCATCCTTTTCCTGACGCTGTTGGCAAGCCTTACTGCCCTGGACATCACAGGCAGTATGAACACATGGTCCCAGGGAATAGCATGCAGGAGGTATTCCGAATGAGGCATCTTCTCTGTGAGACTGACCTGTGAGTACACCCTGAAATGGGTGCCGAACTTGAAACCCGTTTTTGGCACAAGCCCGCTGTCCCTAAGATCGGCATATGCCCTGTACTTACGCAGGAAATCAGGCTCAATGGAAGAAGCCACTCCTGAGAAGTCATTTATGTCAAGAGGCCTTCCGGTCTCGCTGTTCTCTATGATGATGCAGCCGCGCTCCATGAGGTAAGCAGACTCAACAAGGGATAGCTGGAGACGTTCGTCATCAAGCGGCTTGCCATAAAAGCTGGTCTGGTGCAGGTGCTGTGACGAGGATGCATCCCATACGATGACACGGTCCTCGAGCAAAGTGGACCTGACAGGCCCCTGCAAAGCCGAAATTCCCGGCATCCCGCCTTTTACGTTCACCTTTTTGACCTCATAGTAGGTAAGGTCGCTTTCTTCATCGACTATCGCCAGCACCATCTGCTTGTGTACATTGTCAGCGGCTGTGAGGGATGTGAGCAGGTCAGGAAGCGGCATGGGTATGCGCTCGGACCTGACATAGACAAAACTCTTTGCAGGGGTCTTTCCAGGGTGACCTCCTCTTGGATATACCCGGAAATCCGTCACGCTGGGCTGGACATAGAAACCTCTTTCCTTGAGGTCCTTGTAAACTATATATTTCAATTCAAAATACTGCTGCATCTTTGATGCTTCTGTGAAGAATTCCTCAAAATCCAGGACCCTGCCCTGAGACTCTATGTCAAGCTTTTTTTTGTAAAGCAGATACGCAGCCTCAACAAGCGTCAGCTCAAGGGTATCACCTTTGGGGCGTCCGTAATAACCGGTGTTGTAAAGCTCATTTATTGCCTGTTTGCCTGCAAGGACACGGTCCTTTACGAGTTTCCCTATCAAAAACGTCACCTGCCAGATTAGAAAATAGCTACAGGGTCCAGATATAGGACAAGCTATTTAACCGTGATGGACTGCCGGAAATGAATACTGAATATATATCACTACTATGACAGGGGTAAAGCAATTAACCTTGTAGAAAGTATTTGATATTCGAGCAATGTATACAGTTAAGGAGATGAAAGAATGGAAGATCCGCTTCAGGTTATAATGGACAGCGACCCTGAGTTTTCCGCGCTGATCGGAAAGACACGCCAAAATGCACTTTCGCAGGGTGCCATCCCCCTTAAGTATAAATTCCTCATTGCCATGGCTCTGGATGCGGCCGAGGGTGCGGCCGACGGGGTAAGGGTACTTGCAATGCAGGCAATGGAAGAAGGGGCCACGAGAGAGGAGATAATGGAAGCTGTAAGGATAGCGCAATATATCTCGGGAATCGGGAGCGTCTACACTGCAGCAAGAGGACTGAAAGATGTACTATGAATAAGTCCTCTGTGATTGTACTCTTTTAAGAATGAAATGTAATTATTGCATTATCCTTATATATTTAAACGGTATTATTTTAATTGTTTAAATAGTAAGATGCTTAAAAAGAAGGTGGAAAAATGGGACTTAGGACTGATTTTAAAGATTTCCTTTATGAGTACAAAGTAATTCCGCTGGCAATTGCTTTTATAATGGGTATTGCAGCAACAGCCCTTATAAAATCTTTTGCAGAGAACATAATTATGCCCATCATCACTCCCTTTATAGCTGACGGGGCATGGAAAACAGCAACTCTTGCACTTGGCCCCATTGTCATCAGTTGGGGAGCATTTGTCGGAGAATTGGTCAACTTCATTATAATTGCATTTGTAGTGTTCATAATTGCAAAAAAAGTGCTGAAAGAAGAAAAAGTAACAAAAAAGTAACTCGGTTTACCGTTGTATCCAGGCAGCACACAACCCCGATAAACGTATCAGGGTTGTGAACCTTTTTTAGAACCATTGGGACATATTATTCCGAGATGCTTGACCAAGTGAGTATCATTTTTAAAAGGAGTGAGGCCGGATAAGACAATGAGAGTGACAATAACCCCCGGCCTGCTCATATTCATGGTCCTTTAAAGCTGAATCGGAACGTGGGAAGCATTTTGACGAGATGGAGGGGAGTGTACATGTCCACGTTCCTTTTGCAAGCAAACCATTTTTCATTCAGCTGTTCATGGTGATGGCTATCGTACCACCGAGTGTCACCATCCAGCCGACTGTACTCAGTTCATTGAGTAGGACCACTAACAGTATCTTAATATATAAATATATCTACAGCTGAACATATAATGCTCATTATAATGATGAGGGCATAATCACAAGGCATGACGATTTGAGAGAAGGAGAGAGAACTCTAAAAAACATAATGCATAAGCAGCGTCAGCTTGTACTATTAAAGTTCCTTCACGGATTGAGCAGCCATATATAATAGTTCAGCAAGGCCGCAAAAGATACCCATACAAGGTAGGTATAAGCAACAGTCCGGCTAGTCTCGATATATGGTAGAAGAGCCAGATCGTCCCTGCAATGGCAAGCCATAGGAATACGATGCCGATAATTCCCAGCAGAGGCGAGCGCAGGCCGAAGAACAGCACGGACCAGAGGAAGTTGAGAGCGAGTTGAAGTCCGAAGACGCCCATTCCCAGCCGGACATCGTGGCGGTCCCGGCCTTTCCTCCATACCAGATATAAAGACAGGCCCATGAGCAGGTAAAGGAAGGTCCATACTACGGAGAATGTCCAGTCCGGAGGCACAAAGGAAGGCTTTTCTAGAGTTGCGTACCATGCAGGGATCGCAGGGCTTGTGAATACAGCCCCAAGTAACCCTGCAAGCTGACAGATGATGAACGATGCGATCAGTTTCCTCCAGTCAATATTTCCAAAGCCCAGGTGCGATCCTTCCGTATACGATTCTGATAGTTTTCTATATATCATTCCCGGTAAAGTTTTAGCAGATAAGCGCCAATTATCTTCCGGGGAGATATATGGCTGACATATCAACTCTGGCAACAGATATCCAATCCGGGGGATTCCTGGCACTTATAATCATCCTTGCACTATGGGAGCTCATATGGAAAGGCATTGCCCTGTGGAAAGCTGCAAGGAACGAGCAGAAATACTGGTTCATAGCCATTCTGATAATAAACAGCGCAGGGATACTGCCGATCCTGTACATATTCGTATTCCAGAAAGGTAAGAAGGGGATATGATTCCCTGAAGTCTCATACGCTTTTAAATTGTCCGATCCTGGTGCATAATTTTACGCATGTCAGATAACAACACTGGCTGAAAGAGATGAGGCCAATTTCTTACTTACGTAACTTCATACCCCTGGCAAATTCAACAAAACTGCCCGCGAACTCCTCATATGAGCTTGCCACCAGATGAGCGTAGCAACCCAGGGTATTATTCACGGTCAGCCCATCCCAGCCGTCAATGATGCCGGTGCCGCGTGAAAGCTTGATGGCGAATTGCGCATCCTTCGGAATCCCGGTGACCTCAGAGTGATGGAACTCATGGCCGCGGAAGGAGTTGCCTGTCCTGCCGATGACAGTATCCATTGCAAGGGAGCCGATATTATAGCTGACCACGCGCTTGTGGCCCATGAGGGTGTGGCCGGGGAGCGCGCCCACCATTTCGTGTGTGGACTCGGGCATTTCGGCCATGTGGTAGGTGCCTTTGCCCCTGACGCCGGTGGTCAGTTTTTCCGTGAGGTACATCAAGCCGCCGCATTCTGCATATATGGGCAACCCTGAGCGTGAGGCGGCCAGTATATCCTCGCGCATGGAAATGTTATCCTCAAGCTCGGCTGCGAAAAGTTCTGGATAGCCGCCGCCGATGTAAAGGCCATCGACATCCGGGAGTTTGCGGTCGTGTATGGGGCTGAAGTACCGGAGGTCTGCGCCTGCAAGCTGTAACAGCTCCAGGTTGTCATGGTAATAGAAGTTGAAGGCCTCGTCAAGGGCTATGCCGATGACAGGGCGCTCACCATCGGATTCTTTGGTCAGGAAAACCGTATTTACGGGTTTCTCCAGCGGCGGAGCCCTGTGCGCGATCTCCAGCAGGCGGTCAATGTCCACGCCTTCCTTTATCTTATCCCTGATAAATGTGATGCGCTCGTCAAAATTATCAGCCCTGCGCCGCTCCTCGATGGCCGGGACCAGGCCCAGATGCCTCATAGATATCTTCATGGAACCGTTGCGGTGGATAACCCCGATGACGGGAATGCCGGTGTAGAACTCTATAGCTTCTTTTGCCTTTTTGGCATGTCTCGGGCCGCCGATATTATTCAGGATGACACCGGCGATATGTACGTCCTTATCGAAATCCTTAAAACCGTTCACAAGGGCTGCTGCAGAACGGGTAATGCTTCTTGCATTGATGATCAGGATCACCGAGCACTTGAGGATCTTGGCTATCTGTGCCGTGCTGCCGACATCCGTGAAACTGTCAAAGCCCTCGAAAAGACCGCGCACGCCCTCTATTATAGCGATGTCAGCCTCTCCGTCGGCCTCGCAGCCATGAATGAAAACATCCCTGACGCTCTCTTCCCCCATCAGGAAGCCATCCATATTCCGGGCTCTCCGGCCGGTTATCTCAGAATAGTAGCTGGGATCTATGTAATCAAGCCCCACTTTATAAGGCTGGACACTGTAGCCAGCCTCGGTAAGGGCTGCAAGCAGGCCAATGGTTATTGTGGTCTTGCCCGATGAGGAACTGCCTGCAGACAGGAGTATCCTGGGTATCTCCTTAATTGCCGGCGCTGAAAGCTTGCCGGCTTGAGGGGAGTCTTTATTGAGAGATGTTGGCTGCATGGAGAATATCCTGTATTCGCAGTATTTTGGCGATATTAACTGACTGTTATCTTGTAAGCTCCCTGAGCCTTTCATCTTCAAGAGACCCCGGAAGGATGGACTGCTCATTGAACATTATTGACTTGGCAAGCTTCCGGTATACCTGTGCGATATCTGCCCGGGGGGCTTTCTCAAGTACGGAAAAACCGTCCCTCTCGCAGTCCTGGACTATCTGCTCCTTGGGAATGAAAGCGATAAGCCTGCTGCCTATCTCCTCAGAGAACCTGCGCACGATCTCTTCCTCACGGGTAACGCTTCTGGAATTGCAGATAATGCCGGACAGGGGCGTGTCTATCTTGGCAAGGCCCTTGCAGATATTGTTGGCAGCATAGAGGGGCATATATTCCCCGGATGTCAGGATATATGCCTCGGTTACAAGTCCCTTGCGTATGGGCGCCACAAAGCCACCACATACAATGTCCCCCGGAACGTCATATATTATGAGGTCCATGTCTTTCATGGACGGGCACACCTTCTGCAGCTTCTGGATGGCGACAATGATACCCCTGCCTGCACAACCAATACCCGGCTCAGGTCCGCCGACCTCGACGCATTTCACTCCTCCGTATCCCTCAAAGACGATATCCTTTTCATTCACATCGAGATGCTGCTTCAGCAGATCGAGGATCGTAGGTATCCGCCTGCCTCCCAGCAGGGTGATGGATGAGTCGCTTTTTGGATCGCATCCGATTATCATTACCTTGTAGCCTTCATCGGCACATGCAGCAGCAACATTGGAAGCTGTGCTGGATTTACCAATACCGCCTTTTCCGTAGATGGCTATCCTTTTCTGGTCCTTCACTTAGATCACCTGGATAATTGACGACAACAATTTAACAATAATATCACCTGCCTAGCATATCCTTTGCAACTTCACGCAGGGTCGCACCGAACTCGGACTCGACTATGTGGTTGACACCGAGGGTCTTGGGATGGAGGTCTATTTCCACAATGACATGATGATGACCCATCTCTTTCAGAGGAAGAACCTGCCTCGGGCCATTGGTGACCGAAATTATCTCCATGCCTTCAAGAGATTCCATAGGGATAGCATGGGGTACGCCGGTAATGATGACAAAATCATAATCGCTGTACTTCTGCTTTATGAGCTCGCTCACTCTCGCTCCTGTGACCGGATATTCATCCATCCCGCCGATGACTTCGTGCATTGTTATGCCCCTTTCCCGCAGGTCGGCCGTTATGCATTTCGCGTGGTGGCGCACCCTTGGAAGCCCCAGGGAATCATCGATGTTGGCCATATTGACCACATGGTCTTTCCTTCCCAGAGCCAGAGCCACTTCGTTCACAGCTGCACTTATGTCTGCAAACATATAGCCGGTCTCTTTTTTGGCATTCATGATGGTTATGCCTTTCCTGCCCTCCTGTAGCAGCCGGACGACCCTCCCGGCTACCTTGTACTTGACATCGCCCCTTGAAGGCTCAAGATACTGCTTGCTGGCGGCACCGTGGCGCTTTTCTACCAGGGTGGCCTCCCGAAGAAGCACTTTCTGCCTCTCCAGCTCTTCCCTGTCTATAACGCCCAGTTCACACGCGGATTCCAAAGTGAGAAGTACACCCTTTGTGTTATCCGGATAGCCCGCATGCACTTCCACCTCGAGGACAGGCACTTCCAGGTTGGCATCCAGTACAGGCTCGTGAAGCTCTTCGCCGATGATCATGCTGGCGCATGTCCCAACCACACCTATGAGTTTGGGTTTGAACATCTCATTGACCTTCTCCAGCAGGGAGGAAAGCTCCTGGCGACCTCCGAAAACAAAGCCGTTCTCGTCAAGGGCTGTGGTCACAACACGGATCCCGTCCTCTTCCAACAGCCTCGCGTGCTTGAAAGAACATCCCGGCGGACCGTGGAGTATAGCAACATCTACATTAAGATCACGTAATGTGTATAACGCCGCCACGATAGAACTTGGCCGCGGGTGCATGATAGATAATTCTTTTCCCATCATCGTGGATACCTTTGTCAGCTTTGAGTAGTATGAATAGTTAAATGAGTTATATCTTTGTCGGGATAAGTGTGAAATAGTATACTTGTACACAGGCACTTTTTTCGAATCAGTAGTTCCCTGTCCTATAACAAAACGGGGAAAAGCTACTTCCAGATACCTGCAGAATCCTTACATCACACGAATGTCCATAACCATAATACTCTCAACATAAAAGCTTGTTGATTTAGAGTCGCACATGTGACAGACACAATGTATGTTATAAATGACGCCCCTGGACAGAAATAATTCTTACCTGAAGCACTTCACACATGAAAGCACAAGGTCGCCCGTCCCTGACATCCTCATCGCACATTCAAGCCCGTCCTCCAGATGCAAAGCGTGACTTATTCCTTCATGCCTGATATTCTTCATCCTTTCCCCGACGAGTATCAGGTGATCGATATCGCCAATGCGTCTTCCGACAAACTCCGCCACTTTTTCCGGAGGAAGGCCCTCACACACCTGTGCAGCCTCCTCTCCAAGCACCATCAGCACTTGTCCTGCGTTCCTGCCGGCAACCGACGCCAAACCATAATCAAGAGCCCGTTCAGCTGACCTGATATCCATTCCGGAGTTGGAGTTATCTATGAGTATCCTGCCGTTGACACTTTTTTCCTGCATCCTGCCCTGAAGGCCGGTAAAGCCGGAGATCACTTCGGCGATGACTTTCCCGGATATCCCCATATGAAACGCTACGGCACCGGCAGCCGCAAAAGCCAGAGTATAGGAAGAGGCATTGTATGAAGGGTCAAGATCTGCAGCCAGGTCCATTCCGTTCATGCTCACCGTTACACTTTTCCCGCTAAAGGCCAGCCGCAGGTCGGCCTTCAATTCATGCGAGCCGAGATCGGTAAATGTGAAAAAGTCCCTGCCAAGATCCCTTGCTTTGCTGACGGACCTGCTGTCCAGGGAGTTAAGGAAAAAAATGCCTCCATCTTTACCCTGATCAAGCATCCGGAGTTTTGCATCGCTTGCCAGGGAAGTGGACCCGGCGATGGCATAATCCGGCTCCAGTGTGGTTATCACGCCGATATCTCCGTGTCCTGTGCCTCCTATGGAAACTTCGAAAATGCAGCAGTCAGGGCGGATACCCATGGATCCCAGTATATCAACTGCATGCAGGATGCTTCCTGGCGCTATACTGAGCCCAAGGTGCAGTATCCGGATCTTACCAGCGGTCCAAAGCTCCAGGCCACGGGTGGTGTGCAGGGCCACGACCATGGACCTTGAGAGCATATCGGCAAGAATGGAGGCCGTACTCGTCTTGCCTTTGGAGCCGGTGACCTCTACGACCCTGACATCTTCAAGTGTCCTGCCTGCAGCAAGGATCATTCCCACAGCCAGATGATGACTGATGACCTTCTTACCCTGCGACCCTGCATCCGCAAGCATCCTGTAGCCGGGGTCCAGGTGTACAGGGCTCACGATTAGATCAAAGGGGTCGACAGGAATCGGTTTTTTCGAAACCAGTATGTTAAGTTCCTGCTGCAGGGAAAAGAGAACATTATCATTAACAGTATTATAGACATCTACCGCAGTGACATCAAAACCCAGTTCTGCCAGCTTCCGGGCTATAATGATGCCTGCATGCGTCATGTCAAGGACTGCGACCTTGAGCTTTGCCGGAAAAGCATTTGGGAAACAGGATCTTTCGATCATTGCTGTCCATTGTGAAGACTAAACACCGGAAAATATCCTGCAACCAGCGATAGCAGGGAAGAGACACAAAAGCTGGCAATGAAGCAGGAGATCAGGAGAAGGATGATAATTTAACTCTCATCATCTTCTTCATCATCTTTATAACTGTCAGAGCCTACCATTGCAGCTGCAATTGATTCTATACCGTCGAGCCACTCTGCCACAAGCCCGTAAGGAATATCTTCCATTGTATTTCCAGGCAACTTTTGTCCGCTAAGGATATGTGCACCGATCTCAGCTACTGTGCCAAGGGCTATCTCTATGTCATCAGATGCCTCGGCCTCAAGGGCAACCTTCACCAGGTCATCAAGATCGTCCTTTCCATCATATTCCTTGCGCAGGTAACATTCGCATGCCGCAAAACTACCCATCAGGGAGGTCTGGAGTGAATCGATCATAAGGTCTGCATCCTCGGATATTGGTTCGATCTCCGCAAGTGCTATATCCCTCACACGGAAAAGCATCTCAAGGGCAGAATCCGAAGAGAGCTGGTTGCGGTCGTGCTTTGCAATTATCTTCAGGCAGGCAAGAATAATGTCATCTTCCATATTGACAAAAATCGCACCTTCTTTTCCCTGCGGTTCAGCAGACTCAACAAACTTGAAATTACTCTCCTTAACCTGGTTCAGCCAGTTCTTCCAGCGTTCCTCAGTATAGAAATCATGATGAAAGGCTTCATCTTCCTTAACAGACATTTGCTTACCTCGATTTTGTATGATTCACCTGATCTTTGTCTACGCCACTACGACCTGTGTTGCACTATAAAGTATATTGTCACATGGATTACAACTTGAGCTCAACTTTCTTAAGTGAGCAACCCGATAACCCTTCATCTATGCTTTCAAATACCTTCGCAACGGTACACTTGTCACCGTTCCTGACACCTTCCGGGTTTATCAGATCATAGAGACTGTCGTCGAAGCTGCTGCACTTTGGACGCTCATAACTGATCCGGGCACCTGCAATAGCCTTTTTGGAATCTATTGCAGCCAATATTGGAGAAGCTATAACTTCCACAGCCAGGACGCCGGCATCGTGTATGAAGCATTCATGGACCGTATCGCCTCTTAACTTCACGATCCTATACTTACGTCCGGGTTCAAGATTCAGGCATGTTCTTTTAAGTTTGCATTTTTGGCACTCACGTGACTCGCCAAGGAACATGAAGTCCTCTCCTTCTTTTGCGAGCCTTGAGCCAACAAGAGTTATCGTAGTATCGGTATCGGTCATAATAGTCACCTTGAAAGATCGATCATAGGATCACCTTAGTTATGCGTGCTACTTTTTCAGCAGCCGCGGGTGTCAGGCCCGTTCCAAGTATTGTGTATCTTTCCGGGCGGATAGTATGTGCAACTAGAAGCGCCTCTAATATATACCTATCTTCAATATCCATCTCTTCGGCCGTCGTGGGAGCCCCTATTACCTCAAGGCATTCCTTTATCTTTTTCCAGTCACCGCCATGCAGATACATCATCATGATGGTTCCCACTCCGCACTGTTCGCCATGCAGGGCATGTTTGGGGGATACCATATCCAGTGCATGGCTGAACATATGCTCAGAGCCCGAAGCCGGCCTTGAGGAACCTGCAATGCTCATAGCAACGCCACTGGACACAAGAGCCTTGACAACTATCCTTACAGAGCTCTCAAGGTCAGGCTTAATGGAATCAGCCGAGTCGATGAGGATCTTTGCAGTCATCCGGGACAGAGCTGCAGCATACTCACTGAAGGGTTCATTGGTCAGGCGGTGCGCAAGCTCCCAGTCCCTGACAGCAGTATAATTAGATATTATATCCCCGCATCCCGCTGCAAGAAGCCTGAATGGTGCCTTTGCGATAATTGCAGTATCAGCCACCACGGCCATAGGAGCATTTGCTTCAATTGAGCTTGTCTTCCCATTACATCGTATAGAGGCTCTTGATGAGACAATACCATCATGGGATGCAGCCGTTGGAACGCTAATGAACGGAACGTCCAGCTGGGTGGCTGCAAGCTTTGCGACATCAATGGATTTGCCGCTGCCAACGCCTATCAGATAGGAGGAATTGTGCTTAAGAGCCTCCGTTTTGACTCTTTCTACCTCATCCATGGAAGCTGCCGTTGATACCACCATGCTGGCATTCTGCCCGCAATCGTTAAGCAGATCGCAGACAATATCCCCGGCAACCTTTTTTGTAGTAATGCCTGTGACGATAATAGGATCTTTTACCAGTTTAAGGTCTTTACAAACATCTTTAATATCATAAATGACGTCGTGGCCGACAAGCACATCCCGGGGGAGCTGCATCCATTTTTTCGTTCCATCTTGCATGGGGATCAATTCTATACCTGCTGGTTCAAATGATACAATTAATTATATCTTAACACATATTGCTTTTATAGACGATGGCCCCTATAGAATCTCTTACCTCAGGGATTTTTCCATAAACTATTAAACATTTGTTGTATTATGATATTCCTATATTACTTTACTGCTGTGATCACAAATGGCTCAAATCATAAACAAAATAAGTCAGCTAATCAATGAATATTACATAGACCCCATATTGCATGATAGTGGTTACAATATAGTCAACACTGTGACATGGGCAGTTATACTGGGAATCTGTATATTCGGCATAGTCAAACTATTAAGGAAAATGAACGTAAGGATCACTGACAGGCTCACAGCTTCAGTGATCCCGTTCATACTTGCAGGTTCATCCCTCAGGGTGATAGAGGATACCGGAACTCTTGAACCTCCGGTCAGTTACCTGTTTATAACTCCAAACATATATTTTATGGTTTTCTTTGTCACAATTATATTCCTGATCATTGCAAAACTGGTAAGTAAATCTACGCGTAAGGACTTTGAAACTATATTTGCACTTTTTGGATCAGCATGGTTTGTTGTAAATATAGCTTACCTGCTCCGCCTGGAAGATATTGTGCTTCCATGGGTGCCGGTATTTGTCATCAGCTCTGCAAGCATACTATTGTATATTATATATTTTATATTCAACCGGGCGGGTATGGGTATATTCAGGAATAAGCTCAACCTGTCCATCCTGGGAGTGCACCTGCTGGATGCTTCATCTACCGTTGCAGGCGTTGATTTCCTTGGCTACTATGAAAAGCACGTAGTGCCTGCTTTTCTCATAGACCTGACAGGTACGGCGATGGTAATGTATCCATTAAAACTTTTAATCTTCCTGCCAGTAATATACGTACTTGACAGTCAGTTCGACGAGGACGAAGAGTCAAGGACCCTGAAAACGTTCCTTAAACTGGTGATCATTATGCTGGGACTGGCACCTGCCTGCAGGAACACCGTCCGGATGATGCTGGGAGTGTAATAGAATGTTTAGTGTAGAAAGAACAGAGAATCTGAGGGCATTCCTTACTGACCTCAAGCCATATATCGTGATCAGCACGATCGTTTTTACCCTGTCGATAGCAGTAGGCTATATAGCATATGGGATCTACCCCGAATATGCCATGCAGTCCGTATCAGGCCTTGAAGAGCTTGTACAAATGCTGGAAGGCCTCTCACCTCTGGAGATCATGCTTTTGATCTTTATCAATAACACCATAGCGATGTTCATTTCGGTCCTGTTTGGCATCGTATTGGGTATTGTGCCCCTGCTGGTCCTGATGCTCAACGGATTCATAATCGGTACGATAGTCCGCCTGTTACTTGTTGATAATGGCCTGCCCTTTATTATTGCCGGGCTCATCCCGCACGGTATAATCGAGATACCTCTCCTGTTGCTCTCCGCTTCGATCGGAATGAGGATAGGCCATGAAGTTCTGCGGGCACTTGCCGGAAAGCCTTCAGATATAAAGAATGTGTTCATAAATGGAATGAAGTTCTTCTTTTACTGGATGATACCTCTGATATTCGTTGCCGCACTCATCGAGACGTTCATAACGCCCGTGATAATGTACCTGGTAGCAGGTGCATAAAACTTTTACACCCATCAGACAACTGGCAGATAATGTATGCAATTAATAATGTGAACAGATTTATTAACGACTAGAACATTTGCGGAGAAAACCGAGGCTAAATATGATCAACAGGAAAGATATCATAGAGATAATCGAAAGTTATGATACTGACAACATAAAGATAGGCTCCGTTGCTTCACATTCTGCATTGGATATCTTTGATGGTGCCATTGAAGAGGGTTTCAGGACCTTTGCTGTCTGCCAGCAGGGACGCGAGAAGACCTATACCGAATATTTCAGGTCCCAGAGAGATGTGCAGGGAAATGTGGTCCGGGGAATCGTGGATGAATCAATGTGCCTGAAAAAGTTCAATGAGGTGATAAGCCCCGGGAATCAGCAGAAACTGATCGATAACAATGTGCTTTTCATTCCAAACCGCTCATTCACATCCTACTGCGGTATCGATGATGTCGAGAACGAATTCCGCGTCCCCCTTGTTGGCAGCAGGAACATGCTCCGGAGCGAGGAAAGAGGCATTGAAAAGGACTACTACTGGCTTCTGGAAAAAGCAGGGCTGCCATTCCCTGAAAGGATAGAGGACCCTCAGGATATCGATGAGCTTGTAATGGTCAAGCTTCCCCATGCCGTCAAGAAACTGGAAAGAGGGTTCTTCACCGCCGGAACGTACGAGCAGTACCTGGAGAAGTCACAGGCATTGCTGAAACAGGGAGTCATTACCCAGGAAGCGCTTGAGCATGCCAGGATAGAGAGATACATCATCGGGCCTGTGTTCAACCTGGACATGTTCTATTCCCCTCTTGAATCGCAGATGAGCAAAATAGAACTGCTGGGTGTTGACTGGAGGTTCGAGACCAGCCTGGACGGGCATGTAAGGCTGCCTGCACCACAGCAGATGACCCTTGCGCCCCACCAGCTCACACCTGAATATACAGTCTGCGGCCACAATTCCTCAACACTTCGGGAATCACTTCTGGAGGAAGCATTTGTCCTTGCAGAGAAATATATCGAAGCTGCCAGAAAGTATTATGATCCTGGTGTCATAGGTCCCTTCTGCCTGCAGACCTGCGTAGACAAGGATCTGAACTTCTACATCTATGATGTAGCGCCCAGGGTCGGAGGCGGCACCAATGTACATATGTCAGTGGGTCACCCATACGGTAACACCACCTGGCGCAAGCCCATGAGCACCGGCAGGCGCATGGCTTTTGAAATTAGAAGGGCTATCGAGACCGGCCAGCTTGACAAGATAATCACCTGAGCTGGACTCAGGTCGATCTCTTTTTTATGATCCCACGGGCATCCGGGATAATCAGATCCAGATATACTATAGTTATACTGTGCAGGTAGGGTCGAGATGCTATACAATTGAAATATAGGATGTTTTTTATATATGTGTGTATATTATAATTGAATAATGCCTATTAAAAGGATCCCCACAGGAATTGCAGAGCTTGACCAGATACTCGAGGGTGGTTATCCGGCAGGCCACGGAATTCTTGTAAGGGGACCTCCCGGGGCGGGAAAGACCATACTTGCCACACACCTGCTCTACAGATCATGCAGGGACGGGAAAAGATGCATGCTTATGCTTACCCATGTTAATGTGGAAAGTTTTCTGGAACAGGCAGAAAACATCGGTTTTGATTTCAGGAAATGTCTTGAGAGTGGAAAACTTCTGATAACTAAATCTTTTGAGATCCGGTCAAATAAGATACATAATGCCTCCAGGCTTGGAAGCGGGATCGGCTTTCTGGAAAAGGATAGTGTGGAAAGCGTTCAGGAGATTCCCGGAGATGTAGAGGTAGTAATTATAGATAATCTGGATATGCTGTCCCTCTATCATACGGTGGAGGAATTTGCGGACAAGTTCTTCACGATCAATGACATCTTGTCAAATAAGAAATGTACCAGTCTTTTTCTGATAGGACAGGAAGAGTCAGGGATAAAGGATAGCATTGCCGAGCATATAGCCTTTGGAAGCATTGATCTCTATGCCAGCAGGGATGTGAGGACAGGTAAAGGGCTACGGCAGTTATATATTCCGAAGATGCGGTGCACTAACATATCTCTTGAGCCTATGAGCTTCAGGATAACTCCTGAAGGAATAAAGATAGAAAAGATATTCCAGAGAGACGAAGTGCTCCGTGGCACCCTTGATATTACAGTCTGAACTGACCTTGCTGAAGGCTGTAAGCTGCCTGATAAGCAAAGAGTGGTTTCCCGCAATCACCCAGGATTTCTTTTCCCATAGTAAGTTATATACATGATAAAAATAATAGGGAGAAAGACTCCAGGACCTTGGATAGAAATATATGCATTTTAAAGATGGTAGAAATCATTTAAATACCATAAATGAAATGATACCACAAACCTAAGTTACAATAAATCAAATCGTCCGCAATTTTATGCTTTCAAACTTATACCCAACGGGAGGGAATTTAAAAATTGAGTCAGCCTTGTGTTAATATCGGCATGGTGGGTCATGTCGACCATGGAAAAACCACGCTTGTAAGCGCGCTGTCCGGCGTATGGACAGACACGCACAGTGAAGAGATGAAACGCGGCATATCCATCCGTCTGGGATATGCAGATACCACATTCAGGAAATGCCCTAACTGCCCTGCACCCCAGTGTTACACTGTCTCAGACAAGTGCGAAGGATGCAGCGAGCCGTCCGAAGAGTTAAGGACAGTTTCCTTTGTCGATGCCCCTGGGCACGAAACATTGATGGCGACAATGCTTTCCGGAGCCGCCATTATGGATGGGGCCATACTTGTTATAGCAGCCAACGAGACCTGCCCGCAGCCTCAGACAAAAGAACATCTTATGGCGCTGAATATCATTGGTATCAAGAATCTGGTAATAGTGCAGAACAAGATAGACCTGGTTTCCAGGGAGAAGGTCATAGAACACTACCACCAGATAAAAGATTTCGTGAAAGGAACAGTTGCTGAGAACGCTCCCATTGTTCCGATATCGGCACAGCAGAACACCAATATCGATGCCCTTATCCAGGCCATGGAAGAGATGATACCCACACCTGTCCACAAACAGGATAAGCCTGCACACATGCTTATTGCAAGGTCTTTTGATATCAACAAGCCCGGCGCCCCAATAAGCAGTATTGCAGGAGGAGTCATAGGCGGTACCCTGACAGAAGGCGTCCTTCATCCTGGTGATGAGCTGGAGATCTGTCCGGGTATCAAGATCGAAAGTGAAGGGACCACCCGGTGGAAGCCTGTCAGGACTAAAATAACAAGGATAGTGGCCGGAAAGGAAACTGTTAAAGAAGCGACCCCCGGAGGCCTGCTCGCTGTCGGGACCAGCCTTGATCCAACACTGACCAAGAGCGATTCCCTTACAGGCCAGGTTGCCGGCATACCCGGGACCCTGCCGCCAACTCATGAATCTTTCACACTCGACCTGCATCTTCTTGAAAGGGTTGTAGGTGTCACTGATGAAGAGAAAATAGGACCTATCAAGACCAGTGAGCCACTTATGCTCAATGTGGGCACTGCAACTACAGTAGGAGTTGTGACAAGCGCAAGAAAGGACATTGCAGAGGTCAAGCTGAAAAGGCCTGTTTGTGCTGAGATCGGAGCGACGGTTGCTATCAGCAGGCGTATTGGTTCCCGCTGGCGCCTCATTGGCGTAGGAGTTATCAAAGATTGAAGGTCATTATCGACACAAACGGCCTGATGATACCGGTCCAGTTCAGGGTTGATATATTCGGGGAACTCAAAAGACTGGGATATGACAAATACATTGTGCCGCTTGCTGTGATAAAAGAGCTTGAGAACCTTGGAAGGAACTTGCGTGGAAAAGACAGGACAGCTGCAAAGGTTGCACTTTCACTTGCACAAAGGTGCGAAACCATAGAAGCCTCAGGGCATGCAGATGATGTCATCATCGAACTTGCCATGGAGCTTGGCGCAGCAGTGCTGACAAATGACATAGGATTGAGAAAAAGGCTGGAAAGTGAGCAGATCCCGATCATATGCCTTCGCCAGAAGAACAGGCTTGGTAATATCACGGATGAGACATAGGATCAAATAAAGTAATTAATTGTGCATATATAGCAGAATCATACAGGATCATTGGAGTTAATCACATGTACAAAAAGATGAGACTCGCGGACACTATTCGTGTGGCTCCTAACCTTTTGGGCGGAGACGTAAAGGCAAATGTGAAGAGTGCCTTAAGAGATAAGCTCGAAGGCAGAATAGACAAGGCTATTGGCGCTATTGTCGCTATCACTGATATTAGCAGTGTGGGCGAGGGACATATCCTTGTTGGCGATGGGGCCGTATACTATGATGCTATTTTTGATGCGATAGTGTTCGTTCCTGTTATTCAGGAAGTCATTGAGGGAGAGGTAGTCGAAACCGTTGATTTTGGTGCGTTCATAAGCATTGGTGCAATGGACGGGCTTTTACATGTGAGCCAGATAACTGATGACTTCATGTCCTATGACGGTAAGAATGGCAGGCTTGTCAGCAAGACCGGCGGAAGATCCCTTGGTGAGGGCGACAAGGTAAGAGCGCGTATCGTCGCTGTCAGCATCAACGAAAGGGAGCCAAGGGAAAGTAAGATTGGCCTTACCATGAGACAGCATTCTCTCGGGAAGATCGAATGGCTGGAAGAAGATAAAAAACCCAGTTCTGAGAAAGCACAGTAATTTGGAGGAATGGAGATGGGTGAACAGGTTTGCCGTGAATGCCATCGTATAATATCAGGTCAGACATGCCCGATCTGCGGTTCCAGTAACCTCAGTTCGGACTGGAGTGGCATGGTTGTCATTATAGACCCGGAGCGGTCGGAAATTGCAAAGAAGATAGATGTCAAGGTAGCGGATAAGTATGCATTGAAGGTGCGCTGATTGGGTGCGCAGATAACTCTGCCTGAATCGGTCAGGCCCCTCTTTCGCAAACTTTTTGGTACGTTATATACGGGCACTGGTGATGACACTATCAGAAAACTATCCAAGGACCTGGATAGTCCCACAAAACTTATATCCGTGGGTGATGTTACTACATTCCACTTGCTCAATTCAGATATCATACCGGACATCCTGATAGTGGATGACCGGACAAAACGCGGACCGGCTTCTGACCGGGTCGTGGTGGGCACAAAGCACAAAGGCTTCATAGAAATATCCGTTGACAATCCTGCCGGGGTGATAACCGGGGATCTGATAGACGCTGTAGGCGATGCGATCGCGTCGAACTGCCGTGTAAGGATATTTGTGCGCGGCGAAGAAGACCTTGCAGCCGTGCCCGCCATGCTGATGGCACCCGAGGGCTCAGCAGTGTTGTATGGACAACCTGACCAGGGTGTCGTACTTGTACAAATCACAGAATCTAAAAAAGAAGAGATCAGGGACCTGTTAACAAAGATCATCGAAGCACAGGGCCATACTGATGAAACAGAGAACATTTGGAGGAAATTAGATGGATATAAAGATCATAAAGGATAACACCAACGCGCTCCTTAACAGGCGTGAAATGAACTTCAGCGTTAACTTTGAAGGGCCAACCCCTGCAAGAAGCCTTCTAAGAGGCAAGATCGCGGCTATGCTTAACGTACCTCTTGATCTGGTAGTAGTTCACAAGATGGATAACGAGTTCGGGAAGCAGGCACTTGAAGCATACGTAAAGATCTATGAAAATGCAGAGCGCATGAAACAGATCGAGAATGAATATGTGCTGAAGAGGAACACAGTTCCTGAAGCGGAAGCAAAAGAAGAAGAATAACTGAAGGTGAAATAATGGCTGCAAAAGATTACTACAAGGTCAGTGGGAATTCCATTGAAAGGGCAAATCAGTTCTGCCCTCGCTGCGGAGAAGGAGTATTCCTCGCTGAGCACAAGGACAGACGCTCCTGTGGAAAGTGCGGGTACGCCGAGTTCAAGAAATAATTAATTTTAGTATCATTATATTACAACCCCTGGTTGTAATATTCTTCTGCTTTTTTCATTTTAGATCATTTATCTCTGAGAGATGATGAGAGCTACCGATGTATGGAAGACCGGAGTACACTACTCCTGCTGCTGTGACATGTCCGGATTTATCTTAAGATCTATTGTTGTAAGTCTTAGCCTGAAACATTTGTTTGGAATTAATATTAGTAATAGTATAGCATCTAGAAGATACATATCTAATTTTATATACATACAAATCCAGATATGGTAGGAGTTACGGATAAATCCGATAATGTCGGCTAAAAAGCGGAAGTCTGGCCATGCACAAAAAAGTACTGTTCTTGTTGAGTATTATTTTACTCTTCCTCATCATTCCAATCGCTGTGGGCGATAAAAGTGAAATACATGAAAATGACAATGCGAATATTATTCACCTCAAAACCGGCCCGATACATACGGACGCTGTTCCTGCTGCTAAAGAAAGAGAGGAAGTTCCTACTGCATCCGTTGCCTCTTATTCAATTGAGCAGACAGGCAATAATGATAGCCAGGAACGTTATTACATTGTGCAATTCAAGGGACCCGTACTTGAAGAGTGGAAAGATGAACTGACAGGGACCGGAGCTGTCCTGTTCGATTATGTCCCCAATAACGCTTTTGTCGTAAGGATGGACACCCTGCAAAAAGAGCAGGCGGATTCCCTTGATTTCGTGAAATGGACAGGAGAATATAAGGCATCCTACAAACACAGGCTTGACACCGGAAATGGTGAAAACATGCCGATGTCTTCATCCGATCAAGAGAATGCTGACATTGTCGTACTTCTCTTTGATGGCAGCGACAAACAGAGAATTACAGAAGAAATAACTTCGCAGGATGCTGAGGTCATGGAAAGTTCCGGCAATGTCCTGAGGGTCAGCATCGCCATGGATAGAATAGAGAACATTGCATCCATTGAAGGCGTCAGCTGGCTGGAAGAGTACACGGAGCCTGTTATATCCAATGATATTGCTGCAGGGATAATCGGCGTGAGCACTGTCTACAACAACTACAGCTTGAACGGAACAGGGCAGATAGTGGCTGTGTGTGATACAGGACTTGATACTGGTGTCAATGATGCGTCCATGCATGCAGACTTCCGGGGAAGGGTCCTGGATGTTTCTGATTTCCTTGGAGACGGAGCCGGCGATCAGAGCGGACACGGCACACATGTGGCCGGTTCTGTAATTGGGAATGGTGTACTGTCAGATGGTCAATACAAAGGCATGGCTCCCGGAGCACGGCTTGTTTTCCAGGCAATTGGTAACAATGAAGGCAATCTTCTGGGTGTTCCGGCAGATCTGAGCGATCTTTTCCAGAAGGCATATGAGAAGGGAGCAAGAATCCATACCAATAGCTGGGGATACACCTATGATATCGGCAAATATACGATGTATGCATCCCAGGTGGACACGTTCATGTGGGAACATCCGGACATGCTGATATTGTTCTCTGCAGGCAATCAGGGAGTAGACCTGAACAAGATAGACGGAGTGGTTGATCAGAACTCGATCACCCATCCCGGAACTGCAAAGAATTGTCTCACAGTAGGAGCTTCTGAGAGCTACAGGCCGGACCTTAGCACTATGTACGGAAACCAATGGTCATTTAGTATAAATCCTATTTACTCCGATCGTACGGCGAACAACCCTGCAGGTATAGTAGCACTTAGCGGCCGCGGACCAACAGATGACGGCAGGATAAAACCCGACATTGTTGCACCAGGAACACAGATCATTTCTGCCAGATCCAGTTTAGCTACCTTTTCTAGTAATGAAATCATTAACAATGATTATACCTACATGAGCGGCACAAGTATGGCCACACCCATTACTGCCGGAGCAGCAGCACTGGTCAGGCAATACTACACGAATATAGAGGGCTTGCCAAGCCCAAGCGCTGCCCTGATAAAAGCCACCCTGATCAATGGCGCCCGGGATATGACCCCGGGACAGTACGGAACCGGGACCACTCAGGAAATTAAGGGCTGGCCTGATAATTCACAAGGCTGGGGGCGTGTTGACGTTGAGAGTTCACTGTTCCCGGAGTATCCGGAAGTTATTGCATATTCTGATAATTATAACAAAGCAGGCCTGACCACTTCACAGTCATGGAGCCGGGACTACGATTACATCAAGGGAGGAGAAACAATAAAAGCAGCACTTGTGTGGACCGATTATCCGGGGTCCCCTGCTTCTGCAGTGATGCTTGTGAATAACCTTGATCTTAAAGTCACGAGTCCCGCTGCAACTTATTATGGGAACGGGAAGTTAGACGCTTTGAACAACGTGGAGGCAGTCAGGATAGGCAATGCGTCACCGGGAAACTACAGGTTTGATGTCACAGGAAAGAACGTGCCAAACGGCCCCCAGGGTTTTGCGCTGGTCCTTTCTTTTACCTGTGAGAATAATGAGTTCCCCGCAGACAGCTCATCTACAACTGACAGTATGACCCCGATAGCTGTCGATATTGTCCATCCGGCAGGAGTTAATAAAAATTCCATACGTCTGGAGATTAACGGTAACCCCGTACCTTTCACGGCCGTGGACATATCCGGAGGCTACCGGATAAGATACACTACCCCAAATCCCTACCTGGGTGGAAAATACAACGTACATGCCACAGCAATGACAGCGAAGGGGCAAGCATTCTCATATGGATGGGATTTCAGTGTAAAGCCTGTTATCACAAGTTTCAGGGTTGCAGGGCTTGATCCCGTAGTATCCGGAATCATTAACGAAGAAGCGAAGACCATATCTATGGTCGTTCCTTACGGGACACCTGTAAATGCACTGATACCGTCCATCGTTCATAACGGATTAAGTATTTCACCTGCTACAGATGTTGCACAGGACTTCACAAACCCGGTGATATATAATGTAACAGCTGCAGATAGAACCACTCAGAAATATACGGTTATTGCAGCAACAGCAGGGAATCCGGCTAAATCGATAACAACTTTCAAATTTGCAGGGCTTGATCCGACAGTGGCTGGCGTTGTAAGCGAAATCTCAAAGACAGTAACACTGAAAGCCCCTCAGGGAACAGATCTCACATCACTGGTGCCAACCATTGGATACACCGGAATGAGTATCTCTCCCGGGACCGGAGTGGCACAGAATTTCAAAAGCCCTGTAACTTATACTGTAACAGCTGCAGATGGCACTACTCAGAAATATACAGTTACTGTGACGACTGTGGAAAACTCGGCCAGATCAATAACAGGTTTCATGTTCACAGAACTTGATCCGGTAGTGACCGGTGTGATTAACGAAAGATCAAGTACTGTTTCCCTAAAAGTTCCATACGGGACGAATATTACAGCACTCGTGCCAGCTATAGAACATACAGGAGCAGGCATATCGCCTGAGACAGGAATGGCACAGAACTTCACAAAGCCGGTAAGCTACACCGTAAGGGCTCCTGATGGCACTACTCAGGGATATACAGTGACCGTCACTGTAGCATCAAGTACAGAGGACTTACCGGTTCCAACGTCCACTGGTGGTGGAGGCGGAGGCGGAGGTGGAGGAGGCTCCACAGGAGAAAGAGTTGAGAATATTGAATTAAAGGACGTAAGCTCCATATTTGTTGGCAGGGACCTTGTCAGGTTCGATTTCAAAAATCCCGGCAACGATGTACAGTATATAGAGTACATCTCCCTGAAGAACTCCGGCACCATAACTGTAACCATAGAAATGTTAAAGGACAGGTCCTATCTTGCCAGTTCGTCGCCTGAAGGGACTGTCTACAGGTATGTAAATATATGGCTCGGGAAGAGCGGCTATGCCACGGAAGCAAATATCATGGATCCAGTGATTGTATTCAGAGTTGATACAAAATGGATGGCCGACTCTAACATAGACCCCGCCTCTGTCGCACTTAACAGATACAGCGACGGGGGCTGGAGCGAACTTCCCACGAAGCGCACGGGATCTGATGAGAACTATCTTTACTTTGAGGCAGAGACATCCGGCTTCTCTCCTTTTGCGATCACAGGCAAAAACCTGCTGAATGAATCGACACTGCACAGTGCACCTGACACTATGTTCTCTACAAGTTCAGATGACAATGTAATTGATTCCGTAGATCCCATAGGCACAAAAGCAAACGAAACACAGCCCGAGAAAACCTTGCCTGCCCTTTCCGCTACTATCACGTTGCTGATAGTCTCTTTTGTCTGCTTCCTCATCAGGAAGCAGTAACTTTTTCTTGCGATGATGAACGGACCGTTTCAATATGACATACCTGTTTTTATTAAACAGCACTTATAAATATATTTGAAATAATATATCTGCATTCAGTATACGACCGACAGGTGTTTGCTAATGCACACTAAAAACAAAGTCCTTATCAAACTCATTTTTGTAATTATGATAACAGCCTTCTGTGCTTCGGGAAACACAGATAATACTGATCCTGATAATGACAGTTTACTTCTTTTAAAAGCAGGATACATAAATACAGATACAATTGAAGAGCCAGCAGGACTGAGTGATGAACATGAGCCTATAGGTTACACTACCCAGTCCATAGAAAATACGGAGAAGTACTATATTGTGCAATTCACAGGCCCTGTACATGAGGCATGGAAACAGGAAATAACATCACTCGGGGCTTCTATTTACACTTATGTTCCAAATAATGCATTCATTTTCAAAACGGATGAAGATGTAAGGTCCCGGGTGGATGCACTTGATTTTGTAAAGTGGACAGGAGAGTACGAACCATTCTACAAGTATGAGCCTGAACTGACAGACAACGCAAACATACAGCTCTCAGGATCCGGACCTGAAACTAACGGCACTTACTATATACTGCTTTTTTCCTCAGAGGACAACGAAAAGGTGACAGATGCGGTCATATCAATGAAAGGAAAGGTCCTTTCAGGCTCAGGGAATATTCTAAAAGTACAGATCCCGGCATCCCGGCTGCCTGAGATGGCTTCGCTCAATGAGGTCAGCTGGATAGAAGAGTACATGCAGCCTGAAATCCTAAATGATGTCGCTGCAGATATCGTTACAGTGAATAACATACGTAACACCTACGCACTGAAAGGAAGCGGACAGATAGTGGCTGTATGTGATACAGGACTTGATACGGGTGTCAGTGATAGTACTATGCATGCAGACCTTCGGGGAAGGATACTAAGTCTCATTGATCTGAGAAACGATGGAAGCGCTGCTGACCAGAATGGTCATGGGACTCACGTGGCTGGCTCCGTACTGGGGAACGGGGCCCTTTCAGAAAAGTTATACAGCGGAATGGCACCGGAAGCCAGACTTGTTTTCCAGGCAGCAGGAGACAGTACTGGCAACTTATATCTGCCGGCTGACATGAATAACGATCTTTTCAAGCCGGCATATGACAGGGGTGCAAGAATACATACCAACAGCTGGGGGAATTCATCAGTAAGTGGGACATATGATGTGCTTTCACAACAGGTAGACAGCTTCATGTGGGAACATCCTGACATGCTGGTGCTTTTCGCTGCAGGGAACAAGGGTGTAGATTCGGACTCAACCGGGGTTATTGATACTGATTCAATTGTGTCCCCGGGGACGGCAAAGAACTGTCTCACAGTAGGAGCTTCTGAGAACTACAGACCATCATGGACCAGTTCTGCATATGGACTGAACTGGTCATTAAGATACCCTGTAAATCCGGTATCTGCTGATTACCTGGCAAACAACCCTAATGGCATTGCCGCATTTAGCAGCAGAGGGCCAACAGATGACGGCAGGATAAAACCCGACCTTGTTGCACCAGGAACCTTTATCGTCTCTACCAGATCCAGTTTAAGCCAGGGTGCCGGCTATTATACCTACATGAGCGGCACAAGTATGGCCACACCCATTACTGCCGGAGCAGCAGCACTTGTCAGGCAATACTACATGGATATAGAAGGCCTGTCAAGCCCAAGTGCTGCCCTGATAAAAGCCACCCTGATCAATGGCGCCCGGGATATGACCCCGGGACAGTACGGAACCGGGATCACTCAGGAAATTAAGGGCTGGCCTGATAATTCACAGGGATGGGGGCGTGTTGACATTGAGAGTTCACTGTTCCCTCAAAATTCCGTAGCGGTAAAATATCATGATAAAATAAGACTGAATGATACGGGGAATTCATGGAACGTTACTTACGATATAGATTATGCAACACAGCCGCTCTGTATCACACTTGTATGGACCGATTATCCCGGAAGTGCTTCTGTGGTTCCACAGCTTGTGAATGACCTTGATCTCGCAGTTATCGGACCACATGGAGAAACATACCTTGGGAACGGCGGAGATGTTCCCGATAACAGGAATAATGTAGAATGCATTGACATACCAGCCCCGGATGTTGGAACTTATAAAATATATGTAAACGCAACCCGGATTGCGGCGGGTCCACAGGATTCTTCCCTCGTCCTTTCTTTTAGAGAAGATAATGAGATAACTGTCCGGGGAATCACCGAGGATGCAATTATACAGAACGGAAATATTGATATCAATATAAGTACGCACAGATACAGTGATATATGGTACAGCATTGACAATGGAGATAACTCCACTGTGGTCAGGGATTATTCCTTTGACACTACTCTTGATCTCACGGATGGCTATCATAGTTTATCGGCATTTGCACGCGAGATCACAGGACAGGCAATTTCCACTACTGTCAATTTCACCGTTTTCTCAGGCCAGCCGGTAATCACTTCGCCTGCATCCGGAACCATATATTACCTGCCCGAAAATAACTTTTCGATGAGCGGGACAGCAGGGATCGCAACGAATATTTCCGTTTACGTGAATGGAAACACAACTAACAGTTCTTGCCCGGTTTCAAACGGTGCATTCGATATCAGCAATATTCCGCTTTTAAATGGCACTAACACCGTGAATGTCACTTCCATTCTTAATTATTCGCAGCAGGAATATCCCAGTTCCTGCACCACTATCTACCTTAACGTGGGAAAGACTTTCAATACTTCCGGAAGCGATGAAGCAACACTTATCGTCCCAGGAATTGAAAATGCCTCCTACCCGGCCCTCAACTTTAACATAACAGGCATATCCGTCAATCCCGGGAACATATCTGGTGCTGTTGTCAAAGGCCAGGACCCTGGAAGCGGGTCTGATCTCGCAGGGCCCGCCATCGATATGAGAGTGCTGAACGGGTCTAACCCTGATCATTCACACCCCTTTGGAAGGAATGTTTCACTGACACTCGGATATGATCCGGCTCTCGTGGATGACATAGGGAAACTCACACTTGCCTGGTACGACCCGGATGAAGAGAGATGGGTACCGTTCAAGAGCATCGTTAATAGCTCTGTACAGACCATTACCACAAATATCACACACCTGAGTATATATGCCCCCCTTGAGGATAATACAGCGCCCACCATCAGCGGGCTTTCAAACTTCAGGACTACTGCATCCATTACCCTTACCTGGGAAAATTCACCCGACACTGACCATGTGGAACTATGGAAGGATGGCGCTCTTCTCACAACCGTATCCGACCCGATGCTGACAGATAGCGGGCTGCCAGCAGGCACGATCCACACTTACAGTCTCAGAGCTATCGACTTTGTTGGTAACATCGGAGAATGGTCCAACATCAGTGTAACAACAAGCCAGACCGCTGCAACAGATCCGGGAGGAAGCGGTGGCGGCGGTGGGGGCTCCAGCGGGGAGAGCGCCGATAATATTGTCTTTAAGGATGTACTTTCAGTCAGCACCACGAAGGACACGGTCACTGCATTTGATTTCGACAACGAGATGAATGACGTGCGGTATATAAGATACATATCGCTTAAGAATGCAGGTAAGATAACCACCACCATAGAAGTCCTGAAGAATACATCAGCTTTTGCAGTGAGCGCAGCTCCTGGTATCAATTACAGGAACATTAACATCTGGGTCGGCAAGACAGGCTATGCCACCGAGAGCAATATTATGGATCCGGTGATCGGGTTCAGGGTCAACAGGACATGGGTGCTTGAGAATAGCATAGATGCCTGCTCCATAAGCCTTAACAGGTACTCAGGCGGGTCCTGGGAGGAGCTTACCACGGAACAGACAGGCTCTGATAAGGATTATATTTACTTTGAGGCAAAGACTCCGGGCTTCTCACCCTTTGCCATCACAGGAAAACAACTTGCACTGGCCATGCAGAGAGGAGAGATTGAAATTATTCCCCTTGAGCCGGAAGACAGCATAAACACAGTATCCTGGGCGCAGGCAGGCGGAAATAGCAATGAAAGGCCTGATAAGAACCTGCTTTATGGCGTATTTGCGGGGCTCGCCGGCCTTATACTCACAGCCGCCTATTTCTTCAGGAGGGGACAGCAAAATTAATATTATGAAGCTGACCATTAAGCGCTGGAGAATAAAATTTGAAAGGAACAGTCCTGGGTATAGAGGGTACCGCATGGAATCTCAGCGCGGCCATCGTTAATGAAAAAGACGTCATTGCAGAGGTCACGGACACCTACAGTCCCGCAACCGGCGGTATTCACCCTCGTGAAGCGGCCCAACACCATGCCAGATATGCTTCCACTGTTATCAGTAAGGTGCTGGAGGAAGCAAAAGGAAAAGGTATCACGCCTTCAGACATTGATGCCATTGCATTCTCACAGGGACCGGGGCTTGGCGCCTGCCTGCGGACTGTGGCAACGGCTGCAAGGATGCTGGCTATCAAATTCGACGTGCCGCTGGTGGGCGTCAATCACTGCCTGGCACACATAGAGATTGGGCGCTGGAAAACTCCCGCCAGGGATCCTGTCACCCTCTATGTCAGCGGTGCGAATTCTCAGGTACTTGCATACAGGATGGGAAGATACCGCGTATTTGGCGAGACGCTGGACATCGGCCTTGGAAACGCTTTCGATAAGTTCGCAAGAAGCGCGGGCTTAAGCCACCCGGGAGGGCCAAAGATAGAGCAGCTTGCGAAGAAATCCAATAACTACATACCTCTGCCCTATGTGGTAAAGGGTATGGACCTATCCTTCTCAGGACTTTCTACTGCTGCAACAGAAGCGCTTAAAAGCAATTCTCTGGAGGATGTATGCTATTCACTGCAGGAAACTGCCTTTGCTATGATAGTGGAAGTTACCGAACGCGCCCTTGCACACACCGGCAAGAACGAGGTCCTGCTGGCAGGCGGCGTGGGAGCCAATATGAGACTTCGGGAAATGCTGGACATCATGTGCAGTGACAGGGGCGTATCGTTCCATGTGCCGGAGAAACGTTACATGGGAGATAACGGGGCGATGATAGCCTATCTTGGTCTTCTGATGTATAGCTCAGGAGACGTCATGAGCATAGAGAGTTCACATGTCAATCCTAATTTCAGGCCTGATGATGTGGATGTCACATGGCTTGAATGATGCTGAAGGATGTATATTATTGATGGTGGTATAATGGAGCTTACAAATGGAGCTGAAGCAACAGTCAAAGTGAAAGATGGATATCTCATAAAGGATAGAGTGGCCAAAAGGTACCGCCTCAGGGAACTGGATGAGCGCATCAGGAAAGAGAGGACAAAGGCTGAAAGCCGCCTCATGTCTGAAGCCAGGCGTCTTGGGATACCAACTCCGGTTATTTATGACGTGGAGAACTCTGTCATCCGGATGCAGTATATACCGGGAACGCCATTGAAACACGTCATCAATGATGAATTGAGCGAGCGCCTCGGGGAGCTTGTAGGACTCCTGCATACAGGAGGTATCATACACGGAGACCTGACAACATCCAACCTGCTACTTTACAATGACAGGCTCTATATGATAGATTTCGGGCTGTCTTTCATGAACTGCGGTGTCGAGTCCAGGGGCGTGGATGTGCATGTCCTTTTCCAGACCTTTGAAAGCACCCATCATGACCACAAGTCCCTGACAGAGGCCTTCTGCAGAGGATACAGACATGTTTTTACCAGCGCTGACGAGGTGCTTTACAGGGTAACAGAGATAGAGAAGAGAGGCAGATATGCGTAAGATAGTTTTTGTTACAGGCAATAAAGGAAAGTTAAGGGAAGCCAGGGACATCCTTGCAGCAAAAGGCATAGAGGTGATCCAGAACAGTGACGGCTATCCGGAACTGCAGGAGGACGAACTTGAGCCTATAGCAGCCTATGGGGCCAGGTGGACATCTGAGAAACTTGGAATGCCTGTGATGGTCGATGATTCCGGCCTTTTCATAAAGGCCCTTAACGGATTTCCCGGACCGTATTCCGCCTTTGTGGAAGAGCATCTTGGAAATAAAAAGGTCCTGAAGCTCATGGAAGAGGAAGATGACAGGACAGCATTTTTCAAGTCGGTCATAGGTTACTGTGAACCTGGTGAAGAGCCACTGGTATTTGCCGGGACCGTCCAGGGGAAGATAGCCTTTGAAGAACGCGGAACAGGTGGCTTTGGTTATGATCCCATTTTCGAATACCAAGGAAAGACCTTCGGGGAACTCGGAGATGAGGAAAAGAACAAGGTTTCACACCGCAGAAGGGCGCTTGATAAGTTCTGTGAATGGCTTGACTGATCAGGAGGGATTGCGTGGAAAAAGAGAGGAGCTTTCTGCGGGACATAAGAGCTATAGACACCGTCCCTCTGAAGATCGTCCTCTATCTGGCCGTTGCGGGAGTTATCCTTATGCTTGTCGCTGTTTCATGGAACAATGTTTCGTCCTTTTTTGCAGGATATCATGCAGAGGAACAGATCAATGACCTTTCGGTTGAATTGCTCTCGATACAGAAAGGCTATGCCAGGGATCTTGAAATTACAGGAAGCCCGGAGGGTTCGATGTGTACGGTCACGCTGGCACTCCCGGAGAATGTGAGGTTCCTGGCACTTGGTGTTGACCCCGACCCGGATACGGACGGGAACCTGAGTAATTCCGGATGGCTCCCTGAAAATAACACACTTCTCATCCAGTACAATAATGGTCTAAGAAAACGCTTTGCTATCAAAGGGGAAGAGATCAGGTTCAGGAAAGGAACTATCACTGAAGGGATCTGGATCCCTGACCCGAACTCTGTTCAGGACAATATGGGAGTTGTCATTGAGAGTCCGGTCAGTGGCGAATATACATTTGAACTGGTCCTTTCAGGCGAAAAATATACGCTGTCTCATTTCTGAAATAGGTAATTGATAATAAATATCGCAAGGATATTAATCAGTACTTCAATGATATGTACTTGACATCAAAGTATGCACCTGGTGTCGTGAAATCGAAGAATACAAGAGAACCTGCCTCTGGTCTTATCTGGAAGGATACTTCCGTCCTTGGCTTGATGCCGTCGTAAACAGAATCATCCTCACCGAACACTTTGCGAACGTCGACAACGATCTCCATTATATCCCCTGTTCTTAGCACGGGCTGTGTTGCCTTGAAAGTGCTTTGGTCGCGGATACGTACAGGTTCGACTGAGAAATACTCAGCTGTGGGTTTATGTATCACAGCGCTTGTATCGGAAATATCATATCTCAGATTGGATACATGAGCACCATCAGACAGATAAATGATAATCTGAGAGAGGTCCACATCCTCACTCCCCGGTCCAAGGGATACGGAAATATGTAGTTTCGTGATTTGCCCGTATTCCAGCATATCACTCACAACAACGGCTCCGGAACTGCCACCGGCAATTGTGAAGGGATATGTACCCGGTTGTGTGAAACGATGCTCAAAATAGGAACCATCCGCAACAGATGCATTTATACCGGCTACAGATATATCGAAAGCTCCTGAAGTGGAGATCCACTCTACCATCCCGCCGTTGTAAGAATTAATAGTCGTACTGGAAGCAACACCATTAGTAACTGTAATAGTGGAATAGGCCGCACGCTCCCCGTCAACACGGTCAACACGCATATTGGAAGAAACTTCCCTTGTAGTTTCCTGGCCGGTCTGAGAGGCTTTTTGCTGAAGTACGCCGGATGTCTTGATCAGGAGTGCTGATGCGACTGCGGCTACCAGTACCATTGATATGAATATGATCAGGGTACCTATACCTACCTGTGCACGGTTATCCCGCTGCATTGTCTGTCTTTGATTTGCTTTCGTGCGCTTCCCTCATCAAACGTTGTAGCAATCTTGTAACAAGAGGATATAATTTATAGTATATTAATGCTGTTATTTATACATATTTAAGTTAGCGCTGGGACATATTAACTACAAATTCTATCTCATCTGTTGCACAGACATACTATAAGATTAATAATATATAAATAGTTGCAGTCATTGAGATCGTCTTATTTAAAGGTCAGTTTATCAGGGAAAATAGCCATCGATCAATATCACACGTGCAGGTGCGGCATCACAGCCTTCAAGCTTCAGGGGAAGGCAGATGAAATGATACAGACCCTCGGATACTGCAGAAACATCGATGTTTTCCAGAACAATAATACCATTATTCAGGAACACCTCATGGTTTGTCAGGGAAGCGCCGATATCCACGGAGAGAGTATCAACGCCGATAAGCTTGAAACCGTGCTCAAGGACCCATATTGCAACATCAGGCCTGAGCCCGCATGTAGCATTGCTTGCACCCTCCGCCTGTCCGCACGGTCCGGCACGGCCTCTATGGGTCTTTATCAGTACAGTGTCAACAGCAGGATCATTTTCTGCACCTGACCTGTTAAAAGCGGCCTGTATCTCAACACGTGAAAGATCACCGGCCACATCCGAAATATCCAAGACTACAGCCCTGCCGATAAGGGAACTGAGAGGAAGCCTGTCAACTGTCAGCCCTTCACAGAGAATATGGGATGGGGCATCCACATGAGTTCCGGTGTGCGTTCCAAACGTTACCCTGGAAACTGCATATCCGTCAGACTCTATCGAAGACACTGCCTCTATCTCTGTCTGAGGGTCACCCGGGTAAACGGGCGTATTCGGGGAGATCCCTGCAGTGATATCAATTATCCGTCCTCGCATGCTACCTTGTTTATACCCTAGTACTTGAGGAAACGCAGGGAATTGTCCAGCACTCCGTTTGCCTGCTTCTCCGTAAGCCCGCAGCCCATAGCCACTTTTCGGGCAAAGTCCCTGGTAATGAGGTTCTCAGGACTGTGAGCATCGGTATCAACCACAAGAGTGGCGCCGGCTTCCATGCCAATGCGTGCAACATGACCGTTTGTCCTGTTATGGCCGTTGCGCGCAGTTATCTCAAGACACACATCATTGTCACGCGCCGTTTCAGCCTCTTCCAGAGTTATGAAGCCGGGATGCGCGAGGATATCCACATCGCTCAATTCAACTGATGCTGCGTTTGTTCCCGGCATAACGGGTTCATTGATGGTCTCACCGTGAACAACAACGACTTCTGCGCCAAGCTGCCTCGACATTCGTGCCAGTGCTGCGATCTTAGCTGGAGGGACATGAGTAATCTCAACACCCACAAGTACCCTGATATCGTATTCATCCTCCAGGTACTTGGCCTTTTTAACATTGCTCAGGACATGCTCCACGTTGCAGAAATCAACATGGTCAGTTATTCCTATTGCCCTGTAGCCATGGACAACCGCACGTCTTACAAGCTCGCTTGGAATCAGTTCCCCGTCACTGAAAATTGTATGGGTATGCATATCTATCATGAGAACACCTCAAGGATATCTAAGGATGGCCTGCAATATTATTGCAGGTTTTGGAAGTTCCAGTAATTATATATCTGCCTATGCTTTCCACTTAAATAAATCCATTCATAGGGTCGTTGGCTGTCCCTGCTAATGCAGCTCCTTTATCAAAGGTTCTTATAAGCTTTGGCGATATTAGAGAGGACCCCTTTATGCTCTCCAGGGAAAAGATCCAAGGTAAAGACCTTTAAAGATTCACGATAGGCACTTACAGCCTTCTCTACATTCACAGACCTTTCGGTAATTGCGGATAACTCTAAGTAAGCGTTACCAAGATTATTCTGTACTGTGGCATATTCCATCGGGTTGCTTTCAAAAGTGAATACCTCAAGAGCATTGCCGTAGGAAGCTATGGCCCGATCGATATTATCCTTACTGCCATTTAAGCGCGACATCTCAGA
>Ga0209347_1000498_pt1 | contig 97582 bp, 110 predicted proteins | sample AutmiccommuBRH23_FD_187382 | JGI IMG/M metagenome (GOLD analysis project Ga0209347, IMG submission 187382) | Deep subsurface microbial communities from Mt. Terri, Switzerland - Autotrophic microbial communities BRH/23 (SPAdes) (version 2) | ecosystem: Environmental > Aquatic > Deep subsurface >...
TCACGGACGGCGGCTTCGAGTCCGAAGTGCCAGAGCCCGGTACCCTGGCGTTGCTCTCAGCCGCGGTTTTCGGTGCCGCAGGTGCGGCACGCCGTCGCACACGCGCCTGAGGCTGCACGTTCGGTGCACTCAGCGTCGTAACCGGGGTCGCAGGGCGGTTCTGCGACGCCCGGAAGCATCGCACAGCGGCGGCAATACTGCCGCGCGCGGCCGTAAGAATCCTCCCCGGTCCCTGCCGGATTTCCAAGCAAGCGTTCGCATTTCCCCTCGTTTTCTTGTCTGTTATCATCGGCCCATCCCCCGAGCTCGGTTCCGCAAATTAGACGTGCACCGACGCACGCGGGGTGACCTCCGCGCATGTTCTGCCTCCTGTTCCGGCGCGGCACTGAATCGGGCGACTGAAGATGGCATCCCATTCCTCCGCTCTCCTCGTGGCCGCGGCAGTCGGTCTGTCCGTGTTGGCCTGCAGCGGGCCGGCGACCAAGGGTCCGGACGTACCCGCTGAACTGACGGCGCAGGAGCAGCGTGCCCAGCAGGCCCTGCACGTCCAGCGGGTAGTCGACTATCAAACGCGCCTGGAGCGCATTGCCGCGCCGCTGCTGCAAGCCGCGCTGCCCTTCTGCGAAGGCCGGCAGACCGGCTACTTGGGGATACGCGTCGACAACCTGGATGCCTGGTCGGCCCACTATCGGCCCATCGCCCGGGATACGCTGGCGCTCGACCGGGCGCTGAAGGTCACGATGGTCACGCCGGAATCGCCCGCGGCCGAGGCGGGCGTGCAGGTGGGTGATCTGCTCCTGAGCGTGAACGGCAAGTCGACCCTGGCGGGGCAGGGCGCCGTCCAGGACTTCAATCAGCTCATCGGCAGTGCGCTCGACAGCGGCCACGCGCCGGTGGTGCGCCTGGAGGTGTCCCGGGATGGACAGCCCATCGCTATGGACGTCCACCCACAGCCCATGTGCGACTACGCCGTGCACGTATTCATGAACAATTCCGTGAATGCCTTTGCCGACGGGCAGCGGGTGGTGGTCACGTCGGGCCTGATCCGCTTCGCCGAGGGCGATGGCGAGGTGGCCATGGTCCTGGCCCACGAGATCGCGCACAACAGCATGGAGCATATCGACGCGAAGGTGCACAACGCCCGCATGGCGAGCGTGTTCGACATCATCGCCGCAGCCTACGGTGTTGGGACGGGTGGGGCGTTCGCCCGGATAGGTTCGAACTCCTTCTCCAAGGACTTCGAACGGGAAGCAGACTACCTGGGCTTATACATCATGGCCCGCGCCGGCAAGCCCGTCGAGGGCCTCGAAGGTTTCTGGCGCCGCATGGCGGCAGAGGATCCCTTGAGCAATCATGATTCCATGTTTCGCACCCACCCGGTCTCGGCGGAGCGCACCCTGGCGCTGCGCCGGACGGCGGAAGAAATCGACGCCAAGCGCCAGTCGGGTCAGCCGCTGCTTCCGGAGCGCAAGTAGACGGCGGGAGACAACCTTTCATGCCCCCGCGCCGCTATTGGGAGGCGGCCACCATGCCGAGCTGCTTGGGGACCACATCTTTCTCGAAGCTGAGCCTGAGACTCTCGGACAGCCCGGCGCGCAGCTTGGCCAGACCGTTGTCTTCGATCTCCCGCGCCGACTTGCCCACCTCCGGCGACGTGGCGAGAAACATGTGAGTGGCGTAGACGATCTCGTTGCGCTTCAGGTCGATCACGTTCATCTGATATGACAGCGTCGCGTGGGGATTCACGCCCAGGGAGAAGGCCTGCACGTGCAGGTTGGCGGCGCGCATGGCGATCAGATAGTCGATGTCCTTATCCAGCAGAGCCGCGCGTACGGCTTCGCTCACAGAGAGCTTGGCGCCTTCCATGCGAGGGTGATAGGCACTCATCGTGTCCGTGAACTGGGCGTACGTCGCGCCGTCGAGCACCTCGCCCAAGGGGACTGCCCGCAGACCTTCGACGCGGAACTGCCGAGCGAACTGGTCGCTGAGGTCCCCGTCGATGTCCCAGATTCCATCGAAACTTGCGGTGGACGAGCGCATCTCGTTCCACAGCACCTTGTAGACCAGCTCGTCGTACTGAATACGCTTCTCCGGATAGGCGAATGCCACGGCGACGGTGCCCGCACGTAGACCCTCCGCCGCGTCCTGCTGCATCGGAGGGTTGCCGGCGCAGCCGGCCAGTCCCAGCAGTGCGCCAAGCACAATTAGTGTCCTGATCATTAGTGGTCTCCTTTTTTATTTCTCATGCTCGGGCTTGCGCACGTCCAGCAGCACGCCGGCTTCATCGAATACGTACACGACGGCTGCATCCTCGAATTGATACTCCCCCGTCTCGCCGGTGGAGGACTGAAAGGTGGTCACGGTCCCTGCCCCGGTGGGCACCGCATACATGACGCCGGTCAGCGCCGGCTGGTCGCGGTAGGCCCAGTACTCGCGCCGCAGTGCCGCGGAACGGGTGATGTCTGCCGGCAAGCCGAGGGTCCCGGCCACAGTGTCCTTGGTGGTCTTGCCGAGTTCGAAGGTCACGGTCGAAACGTCCGCCTTGTTGCCGATGGTGGGTGCACACCCACCTGCCAAGAGGGCTGCCGCGAGCAGGACGGGAGTCAACGGCTTCTTCATGGGGGCTCCTTGGATACCTGCCGGCAGCAGCCGGCTCCTCCCATAGTTTTCGACAGGTTTTAGCATAGGTTTAGCCCGAGGGCGCAGCATGTCCCCAGTTCTCGGGCGGTTGACTTTCTGCAGCGTCCAACTATGAACAGCCAAGGGCGGCCGGCGATGTCGCTCAACTCGGTACCCCCGAGCGACGCCGTCCCGGCCAGGACGACGGCGGACCAAAGGGAGGAACCGACGATGTCGCGACGAACCATGTTGATGCTGGCTGCACTGGGGGGCCTGGCCCTGGGCCCGGCACTCACCGCCAGTGCCCAGGACGCATCGGCTGGCGACAAACAGCAGGCGCAGAGCCCGGTCGAGCAGGGCAAAGCGATTGCCATGGATCGGCGGAAGGGCAACTGCACCGCCTGCCATCAGGTGCCGGGGGTGGAGTTCCATGGTGACATCGCGCCTCCTCTGGTGGCCATGAAGGAACGGTTTCCCGACAGGGACCGTCTGCGGACCCAGATCTACGACGCCACCGAACTCAATCCCACCTCCGTAATGCCCCCGTTCGGCAAGCATCGGATTCTCTCCGAGGACGAGATTGACAAGGTGCTCGAATGGGTGATGACGCTGTGAACGGAGACGGGCGGCGCGATTGGGACGCGCGCCTACGGCATACGGTGGTGCACGGAGGAGGTGGATCATGAAAGGACTGCTGCTGACGGCCTTGGCCGGCACATGCGCGTTGGGGGTGGCCACGAGCACGGGAACCGCTCTGCCCAGCGGCTACGACGAGATCTACAAGGCGGATCAGACCCCCGAGGAGCATCGCGACGCCTTCCGGGCGTATTTCAAGGACAAATTCCCCGAGGTAACGATGGAGGAGTATGCCAACGGTCTCTACGCCCTGCCCGTGTTCTCCAGCTACCGGCAGGAGTGGGAGGAGAGTATGGACTTCCCGCCCTACCAGGATGGCCTCGACCGCGGCCAGCAGCTGTGGGAAACCGAATTCCCCAACGGCAAGACCTTCGCCAGTTGTTTCGACAACGAGGGCAAGAACATCGCCCAGCGCTATCCGTACTGGGATGAGGAGCGCCAACAGGTGCGTACCGCCGAGATGGACCTGATCGACTGCGCCAAGGAAAACGGGGCGGATTACCCGTTCGTCAGCGCCGACCTCGGCAAAGATCAGAAAGCCCGGGTTCAGCTCGCCGAGCTGACGGCGCATTTCTACGATCTGTCCCGCGGCCAGCCCATCGACATCGACCTGTCCAAGGAAGGGGCCAAGAAGGCGTTCGAAAAGGGACGATCGATCTACTGGTCGCGGCGCGGGCAGCTCAACTTCGCCTGCTACCACTGCCACGTGGACCTCTCGGGAAACAACTTCGGCGGCGGTCAGCCACTGAGCGCAGGCTTGGGCCACACCACCGCCTGGCCGGCTCAGCGCATCGACTGGGCGCGTATCGAGACCATCCACCAGCGCTACGCCACCTGCTTTTCCCAGGTGCGCGCCAAGCCCTACAAGCACATGGGTGAGGAGTACAACGCCCTGGAGCTGTACGAGAAGTACATGAGCGGTGGCTTGCCGTTGACAGCGCCGTCCATGCGCAATTGACGACGTTGTCTCGCCCGGCGCCATTCCGCCGCCGGAGGCGGCCACCCGGCCGTGTCCCCGCGCCGACCGCGTGTCGGTGAATCCGACGCCGGCGGGCTCTCCTTGGAATAAAGCGCCGCCTTCGGGTGTTCATGTGACGAGGCTGAGCCTCGGTCCAGGTTACCGACACCAGGGGAGGGCGGCATGCGCATCGCTCCCTCGGGGCGGCGCGTACCCGGAGCCGGTTTGCCGGACCTCGCGGACGCGCACTCCAAAGGGTCGGCAGCCCCCCTTGGCGGCGTCTACGCCGGGCGGACCGCCATGGGCAGGCTATGGATCAGGTCCCAAGAGACTGCTCCGCTGGCGATCACGGGTGCTCATCTTCGGTCCAGCGCCGATCCCGAAGGCGCGGCCGTCACGGCCAACGCGCGGTTCAATGGGAGAAGCCCGTCAAGGTGCGCCTATGAGCTCAGCTACCGCGGCAACACACCGGTCAATGAGATCTGGCAGGTCGACCCCACGCTCGCGGTTCCCAGTAGCGGCGGAAAGGCCGTGCATTTCGGACTACGGCTGACCGATGCCCCTGGATGATCTCGAGGAGCAGATCCCGAGCCTGCGCCGCTACGCCTTGGCGCTGGTGCGCGATCGCGTGCGCGCCGACGATCTGGTGCAGGACACTCTGGAGCGGGCACTGCGCAAATTTTCCCTGTGGCGGCGCGGCTCCAACCTGCGCACCTGGCTGTTCGCGATCATGCACAACCTGTTCATGAACCAGCTGCGGCGCGAGCGCACGGCGGCCGAGACCAGCCTCACGGAGGGGGCGCCGGAGCTCTCGGTTGCCCCGAGCGACGAGCACGCGTTGGACGTCCGCGACCTGGTCGCCGCCCTGGATCAGCTTCCGGTGGAGTACCGCGAAGTGGTGCTCCTGGTCGGACTCGAAGAGCTGAGCTACCGCGAGGTTGCCCGCGCACTGGGGATCCCGCTGGGAACGGTCATGTCGCGGCTGTCCCGCGGGCGCGAGCGCCTGCGCACGGCGCTGGCCGGCGATACCGGACCGCAGCTTCGGAGGGTGAAATGAGCGAGTCCGGACCGGTGCCGGGCGAAGACGACCTGCACGCCTATGTGGACGGGCGTCTGGACCCGGCGCGCCGCGCCCAGGTGGTGGCGCGACTGCGCGTCGATGCCGACGCCGCGGCGCGGGTCGAGGCCTACCGGCGCCAGAATCAGGCCCTCCACGGCCTGTTCGACCCGGTGCTCGACGACCCCCTGCCCGGACCGGTGCGCGCCTCCCTGAGCGGCGCCCGCCGCCGGACCTGGAGCGCGGCGCGGGCGGCGGCCGTGGCCTGGTTCGTGCTTGCGCCCCTGGTCGGCTGGTTTGGCCGCGAGTGGTTCGTGGACGAACCTGCGGCGCAGGTCACGGTGCTGCCGCGGGACGCGGTCCTCGCCCACGCGGTCTACACGCCCGAAGTTCTGCACCCGGTGGAGGTGGATGCGGAGCGGGAGGAGCATCTGGTGCAGTGGCTCTCGAAGCGGCTCCAGACGCCGCTGCGGGTGCCGGACTTTGGCGCGTTCGGCTATGGGTTGATGGGTGGGCGTCTGCTGCCGGGCGCCGACGGCCCGGCGGCCCAGTTCATGTACCAGGACGCCCAGGGCACGCGGTTGACCCTGTATGTCAGCGTGCGGCAGGCGGACACGGGTCAGACGGCATTTCGGTTCACCGAGCAGGACGGCGTCACCGTGCTGTACTGGATCGACGGTCGTCTCGGCTATGCGCTCTCCGGCCCCCTGACGCGCTCCTACCTGCTCACCATCGCCGAAGCCGCCTATCATCAGCTCGGCCTCTGAAGGGCGCGTGCGCCCCGATCCGCGGCTCCCGCAGCTCGTCCTCCCGAATCTTGGTAAGGTAACGCCGATCCGGACCCGCGCCGCGAGGAGAAGCCTGTTGAGCCCTGTTCATCGTGCACCGCCGGCGCGGGGCGCCCCCATCCGCCGCGCGGTTCTGACCATCGTGATAGCGGAGCTGCTGGGCACGTCGCTGTGGTTCAGTACCAACGCGGTCGCCGACGCCCTACAGCGGGAATGGGGCGTGTCGCTGGTGGACGTCGGGCATCTCACCAGCGCCGTGCAGCTCGGATTCATCTGCGGTACGCTCTTGATCGCCCTTTCGGGCATGGCCGACCGATTCTCGGCGAGCCGCATCTTCGCCGCCTGCGCAATCATTGGTGCGCTCACCAACGCGGCCTTCGCCCTGAGTGCCGGGGCCCTACCCCTGGCACTGACACTGCGCTTTTTCACGGGGATGGCGCTGGCGGGGATCTATCCCATCGGCATGAAGCTGATGGTGAGCTGGGCCCCGGAGCAGGTCGGCCGGGCGCTCGGCTGGCTCGTGGGGATGTTGGTGTTGGGCAGCGGGCTCCCGCACTTGATCCGCGGCGTGGCACTGACTCCCGATTGGCAGGCGGTGGTGTACACGGCCTCGGCGCTCGCGCTGGTGGCCGGCGCTGCGATCTGGCGGCTCGGCGACGGCCCGCACCACGGCACGGCCCCGCGGCTGCGGTGGCGCGCGGCCCTGAGCGCCTTCGCCGTCCCCCAGTTCCGCTCGGCCGCCCTCGGCTATTTCGGCCACATGTGGGAGTTGTATGCCTTCTGGGCACTGGTGCCCGTACTGGTTGCCCAGGCGGTCGGCGGGGTCCTCGACCGCGGCGATTTCCTGATCGCGTTCCTGATCTTTGCCGCCGGTGGTCTCGGCTGCTTCCTGGGTGGAGTGGTCAGCCAGCGGTTCGGGAGCGGGCGGGTGGCCATCGTGGCCCTGGCAGGCTCGGCGGCCGCCTGTGCGGTGTACCCCCTGGTGCAACAACTGGACGCGGCGCTGTTGGTGGCCCTGCTGGTGTGGTGGGGCCTGTTCGTGGTCGCCGACTCGCCGCAGTTCTCCGCCCTGGCGGCGACCGCCTGCGAGCCCGAGCGTGTCGGCAGCGGTCTGGCCCTGATGAACAGCATCGGGTTCGCCCTCACCATCCCGGCAATTGAGCTGGTCACCGGCGCCTGGGAGGGAATCGATGCGCGGGTCGCCTGGTTGCTGCTGCCGGGGCCGGTGTTCGGGCTCCTGGCCATGGGCAGATTCTGGCGCCAGCCCCTGGCGCACGCATCCGAGCCCCGGCCGAACGCGTAAGCGTCGCCTCGTGGCGCCTCGCGCACCAGCGACCGCCGCGCGTCGGCACCGCCGGCGCCGGAGCGCCGTTGCTGCAGCACGCCCATCGCCTATCGTCGAGGCATGAGCGATGACTCGGATTCCCCCCTGCGATGCATCAGCGCCGTGACCCTGGGCACCCGGAACATGGGCCGCAGCGTGCTTTTCTACGATCGGTTGGGGTTCGAACTGCGTTACGGTGGCGCGGCTGCATCATTCACGTCCTATGCCGTCGGCGCCGCGGCCCTGAACCTGATTGCAGCCTCCGCCAACGAGCCATGGCCCTGGTGGGGCCGCATCATCTTCTACGTAGCGGATGTGGACACTTTCCACGCCCGGGCGCTGGCCCAGGGGCTCGCGCCCGATACGCCGCCGGCGGATGGCGACTGGGGCGAGCGTTACTTCCACATCACCGATCCTGACGGCCACGAGCTGAGCTTCGCAACACCTCTGCCGGGCAAGGCGGCGCGGCCCTGTCCGTGAGCCGCGACCGTGTCGGCGGAGCATGCGCTCGGCCGTAGCCGCCCCCCGAGGGCGGCGGCGCAGGCGATTCTGCGGGGCGGACGCCGTAGCGCCGGGCGGAATGGAACGGCGGGGCAGGGCCTGCGCCGATCGAGCGCGCAGGCCCCGCGATGCCGCTATTTCTGCTGCTCTTCGTGGGCGGTCTTCACCATGGAGCTGTGAAGCTCGAGGATGCGCGACCAGTACGGGAATGCAAGGTTTGCGAACTCCTTCTGCGAGTCGAGCACCTTCTTGAAGAACGGGTTTTCGTTCGCGTAGCCTTCGGTGACCTTGCGCTCCGCGGCGATGAACTCCTGGTAGTAGGCACTCGGGGTGTCGTGCACCTCGATTCCGGAGTCCTTTTGATACTCCGCCAGGGCGTGGGAATTGTCGTAGATGTTGGCATTGAGCGTATCGGATGCCATCGCCTTGGCAGCCGATGCGATGATGGCCTGTAGATCGGCGGGCAGGCCCTCCCAGAACTCCTTGTTGATGGTCAGTTCACCGACATCGGTCTGCTGATGCAGGCCTTGCAGGTAGTAGTGCTTCCAGATCTTGTGCAGGCCGAGTTGGCGATCATCCGCCGGACCGATCCACTCCGCCGCATCGATGACCCCGCGTTGGGCCGAAGGAACGATATCGCCACCGGGCAGGGCCACCGCGGCAATGCCCATGTTCTGGTAGGTCTGCCCGGCAATCCCGGGGGGCGCCCGATACTTCAGCTTGCGGAAGTCGTCCATGGTCTCGATCGGAGTATTGAACCAGCCGAGCGGATCGGGGCCCATGGGTTGGATCAGGAACACCTTGATGTTGTATTTTTCGCTGTCCAGCAGTTCCTGGTGAAGCTCCTTGCCCCCGGCGCGCTCATACCAGGCCATGAAGCTGTGCTGGTCGAGTCCGGAGCTTGCCGGCGGATTGCTGAACAGCACGAAGGCCGAGTTCTTGCCCGACCAGTAGTGCGGCCAGGCCATGCCGGCCTCCACGGTCCCGTCGGAGACGGCATCGAGTATATCGAACGCCTTCACCTCGGCGCCGTCGGGCAACACCTTCGCTTGGAGCCGTCCGCCGGACATGGTGTCGATGCGCTCGGCGAACGTTTCCATGAGCTTGAAATACAGACTGGAATTGGGCACCGCTGTCTGAATGCTGAAGCGGTGGGTCTTGTCGTCCTGGGCGTGCAGCGGCGCGGTTGCTACGAGTGACGCTGCCAGCGCCAGTACAGCGAGCGCCATTTTTCTGGTGTTATGTTTCACGGCTGCTTCTCCTCCTATCGAACACAGTTGGTGTACATCGATGTGTCTCGCTCGTGTCGGTTCTCGCATCACCTCCTTCTCATGATCGCGTGGTTCGCTTTGCAACGGGCGCTTCGCCAGTGGCTTACCCTTGCAGCACCCGCGGCAGCCACAACACCAGGTCCGGAAATACAATGAGGACACCCACCACGATTAGCTGCAGAACCACGAACTGGGACATCCCCAGATAGATGTCGCCCATGCGCCATTGTGGCACCACGCCCTTGAGAAAGTAGGCCGACAGGGCCATCGGCGGCGTCAGCCATGAGGTCTGCAGGGTGACGGCCACAAGGATGGCGAACCACAGTGGATCGTAGCCCATCTGCGCCACGGTAGGCAGGAAGATGGGCACCACGACCAGCACGATCGGGATCCACTCCAGCGGCGAGCCGAGCAGGAACACGATCGCCAGAATGAGCAGCAGCATCGCGGTCGGGCCCAGCGGGAGCGTCGCCAGCGTGTCGGTCATGACGTCCGCGCTGCCGAGCTTGGAGAATACGGCGCCGAAGAAGTTCGCCGCTGCCAGCAGAAACATAATGAAAGATGTGGTTACAGCGGTGCGGAAGACGCACTGCTTGAATTGCGTCCAGCCCATGCGGCGGTAAGCGATCGCGAGAACCAGAGAGGCGAATGCGCCGGTTGCGGAGGCGTCGGTCGGTGTGGCGACGCCGAAAATGATCACGCCGAGCGTGAACCCGATGATCACGACCACGGGAACCACGCCGACCAGCAGTTCGTAGAGCTTCCTGCCGACGCTCGTCTCGGCGATCTCGGCGGCCGTGACCGGCGGGCCGAGTTCCGGGCGGATGTGGCTGCGTACCAGGGTATAGACGATGTAAAGGGCCGCGAGCAGCAGCCCCGGGATGATGGCGGCGGTGAACAGGTCGGAGACCGGCACCCCGACCACGGGGCCGAGCACGATCAGCAGAACGCTCGGGGGAATCAGGATGCCAAGGGTGCCGCCGGCTGCGATGGTTCCGGCAGACAGGCGCGTGTTGTAGCCGGTGGCCTGCATGATGGGCGCGGCCATCACGCCGAGCACCGTCACTGACGCGCCCACGATCCCGGTGGCGGCCGCAAACACCGTCGCGACCAGCAGCACAATGGCATAGAGCGATCCGCGCACGGGACCGAGGATCAGGCGCATGGCGCGAAATACCCGGTCCATCAGCCCCGATTGCTCGAGGATGTACCCCATGAACAGGAACAGCGGAATCGCGGCCAGGGTGGTGTCGCGCATCAGTGAGAAGAACTGGTGCGTGAGCAGGCTGAACACGCGGTTGTCGAACCCCATGTAGCCGAACACCAGCGCGATGAACAAGAAGGTGAAGGCCATCGGATAGCCGGTGAAGATGCCCGCGAACACCAGCGCCAGGGAAATGAAGCCGAGGGTCGCGTCATCCATTACTGCTGGTCCTCGGCCACGGCGAACGGCCGGTTGTAGATCACGCGAAACAGGCTCTTGGCGAGTTCCGATACGCCCTGTATCAGGAGCAGGGCACCCGTAATCGGCAGCACGAGCTTGAGCGGCCAGATGATGGGCATCCACGGACTGGTCGGTATCCGCTCGCCGCGCTCGATCGATATCAAAGCGTAATCCCAGGTTCCCCAGGTGAAGATCGCAAGCGCGGGAAAGAACAGCAGGATGTGGAACGTCGCGTCGATCACGCCCTGAGCGCGAGGCGAGAGCATGTTGAACAGAAAGTCTGCGCGCACGTGGGCGTCGCGGCCCAAGGTGTAAGCGGCGGCCAGCATGAACAGCGCCCCGTAGAACATGTAGGTGAGGTCATAGGCCCACATGGTGGGCGAGCCCATGGCATAGCGCGAGAATACTTCGATCAGCAGCACCCCCATCATCGGTACGATCAGCCACGCAGAAAGCTTGCCGACCCAGCGACCCGGGAGATCGATCCAGGAGACGATCCGCCGCAGCGTGCGGGCCCGGTCGTCGGCGACCCGGTCCAGGCGCTGCGCCGCCTGCTGGCGGGTGATGGCCCTGCTGTCGTCGTCGACCACGATGCCTCCTGCGGCGAGAGTTCCCAGCGCCCCGGGAGGACAACCTCCCGGCCGGCTGCCCGGTAGCGGTGCAGCCGGCGCTCGATCAGGTCTGTCGGTTCAGGTCACGGCCTCGTAGCCTGTATCGGCCTCGAGGGCGCGGGTCAGCGCAGCGGCGGCGCGGCGCAACGCCGGGATGTGTCGGCGCAGCTCGTGCAATGGTCTGCGCACCGTCAGCGCGTGGACTGCGAGGGTGGCGCACGGCTGGCCCGCCGCGTCGTACACCGGCACGGCGACCGCGACCATGCCGGCTATGAACTCCTCGTTGTCCGTGCTGACGCCTTCCTGGGCGATGCGCCCCAGGGCCTCCTCGAGGCGATCGGGATCGGTGATCGTGTTTTCGGTGTAGCTTTCCAGGGGTGCGGCGCGCAGCAGCGCCCGCCGCCGTGCTTCTGGCATCTGTGCGAGGAACAGCTTGCCGCTTGCGGTGCAGTGCAGGGGCAGGCGAGAGCCCGGTGGCAGCTGGATGCGCACGGGCCAGTTTGCCTCCACGCGGTCGAAATACACCAGCTGGTTGCCGTCTCGGACGGTCAGATTGCAGGTCTCCCCCAGTTCGTCGGACAAGGCCTGAAGGATCGCGCGGCGGGGGGCGCTGACCGCGGAGCTCGCCAGTACCCGCAACGCCATCCTGCGCAGGCGATGGCCGGGCACATAGCGCTTGCCGCCCAGTTCCCGCTGCAGCAGGCCCTCTTGCTCGAGCTGGCGCGCCAGGCGGTGCACTGTCGGTTTGGGCAGGTTGAGCATGGTGACCAACTCGGCGCCGGTCAGGGGGCGGTCGGCGTCGGCGACGGTCTCGAGGAGCGCGAACGCGCGCAGGAGCGTCGACTGCGGTTCCTGGCGCTGGCTGTCCATGGGTTTGGGCATTCGTCGTGTGCGCGGCGTGTCTTGTCTCGGAAGCAGCCGACGCCGGTGAGGGCCGGCTGGCGAGTGGCGATCAGCACAAAGATTGATTGATTATCGTCGGTGTAGTCAGGGAGTCAAGGAGAATGAGACGCATCGTCTCGAATTTGCGTGCGACACTGGGGTCGTGCCATGATTTTGGCAAGTTTTCGGCCCTGGATGTCCCGAAAATCTTCACGATGCAATCCCTAACTGACGGTAACCATCCGTCCCGATTAGTCGCCGCAGCACGAGGGCCGGTGTGGATAGGACCGAGGCAGTCTACGACTACATCATTGTAGGAGCGGGCTCAGCCGGCTGCGTGCTCGCGAACCGCCTGTCCGCGCATCCGGGCAACCGGGTGCTGCTGCTCGAGGCCGGCGGCCGCGCGCTCAATCCCTGGCTGCACATCCCGGTCGGCTACTTCAAGACCATGCACAACCCGAAGACGGACTGGTGCTATCTCACCGACCCGGACCCGGGCATCGCGGGGCGCCGACTGCAGTGGCCGCGGGGCAAGGTGCTCGGCGGGTCAAGCGCCCTGAACGGTCTGCTCTACATCCGCGGGCAGCGCGAGGACTATGACCGTTGGCGCGATCTGGGCAACCCCGGCTGGGGCTACGAGGACGTGCTGCCCTACTTTATCCGCTCGGAGCATCAGGAACGCGGCGCGAGCACCTACCACGGCACCGGCGGACCGCTCAAGGTGTCGGAGCTGCGGGTGCGGCGTGCAATCGCCGACCATTTCATTCAGGGCGCGGTCGAGGTCGGCATCCCGCGCAACGACGATTTCAACGGCGCGGTACAGGAGGGTGTCGGATATTTCCAGCAGACTGCCTACAACGGCATCCGCTGCAGCACCGCCACCGCCTATCTGCGGCCGGCCCGCAGGCGCGCAAACCTGACCGTTCTGACCGGCGCGCACACCCGCAAGGTGCTGTTCGAAGGTCGCCGGGCAGTGGGCGTGGAGTTCCAGCGCGGCAGTGTCGTGCAGCGCGCCCGCGCCCGCGCGGAGGTCGTTCTTTCGGCAGGTGCAATCGGTTCGCCGCAGATCCTGCAGTGCTCCGGTGTCGGCCATGCCGCCTACTTGAGGTCGCGCGGCATTCCACTGATGCACCATCTGCCCGGAGTGGGTGAGAATCTGCAGGATCATCTGCAGGTCCGCCTGGTGTACAAGACGCGCCTGCCGACTCTCAACGACGAGGTGAACAACCCGCTCAAGAAGCTCAGGATCGGACTGCAGTACGCGCTGTTCCGGACCGGCCCGATGACGTTGGCGGCGAGTCAGGTAGCGATCTTCACGCGCTCCAGTCCATCGCTCGAGCGCCCCGACATCCAATTCCACATGCAGCCCTTGAGCGCCGACAAGCCCGGCGAAGGCCCGCACCGCTTCTCGGCATTCACCGCTTCGGTCTGTCAGTTACGCCCCGAGAGCCGCGGTTATGTGCGCATCAAGAGCCCGGATCCGTTCGAGTACCCGTCCATCCAACCCAACTATCTCTCGACCGAGCTGGACCGCGCCGTGGCGGTGGCCGGCATCAAGGTCGCCCGGCGCATCGCTGCCGCCCCGTCGCTCGCACGTCACATCGTCGAGGAGTTCGTTCCCGGGGCGCAGTACCAGAGCGACGACGAGCTGCTGGAGGCCGCGCGGCTGTACAGTCAGACCATCTATCATGCATCGTGCACCTGCAAAATGGGGTCGGATCCCCTGGCCGTGGTCGACGCGCGACTGCGCGTGCACGGCCTGGAGGCACTGCGTGTGGTCGACGGCTCGATCATGCCGGAAATCGTCTCCGGCAATCCCAACGCGCCGATCATCATGATCGCGGAGAAGGCCTCGGATATCCTCCTGGAGGATGCACGCCCGTAGGCGCCGCCGTCGAACGGGCGAGGAGTCGACCGCCGGGCCCGGCGCTAGCGGGCGCCGGTGGCCGCGTGCAGTGTGGCGATGGGACCCAGTGCAGCCTGCATCTGCTGCAGGCTGAGCCGATCCACGTACGCCGGGAAGTCCATGGCGCTGCGGCAGGTGAGATTGAGCACGTTGGGCTGGTCCTCGGATTTCAGGCGCATAATGATGACGTACATCACCATGGGCGTGCCGTTGTCCTCCGCCGCGAGAAAACCGCCCATGCGCACGCCGATGCCGAGGGCGGCGAGGTGTCGGGGTGCGGCGGTCAGGTGTTCGTCCATGCCGGCGCCGGCGCGCACGATCGCGAAACTGTCGGGGCGCACCGTCTGCGGCGTATCCCGCACGTCGGTCACCTCAAGCCCGCAGCTGGTGTCGTACAGATTGCGCCCGCGCACGACCTGGCCCCGTTGCATGTACACGTGGGCCGTGCCGGGCGGGATGGTGAGCTCGCGATGCAGGACCAGCTCGCCGCCGGTCAGCGGAACATACCGATCCGCCGCGGTGTCCTGCACCACGTAGGACTGGCAGCCCGCGCCGGCGCTCAGGCCGCCGCACAGCAGGAGCGAACGCAGCAACTTCGGCATCGGAGTGCTCGCTGGCGAACCGCAGTGGATAGAGTATAGTCCCGCCGGCGGCCCGGTTCGCCTGGCGGCCTGCGCCGCGGATGGGCCCCACGCGGGGTGGCGTACACTGTCTGCCGGCAGGCGCTCCGTCGACGCCCGCGTGCCGGGAGCTGTCGGGGGGATGGCCGCTGAAGCGTCACCCTCCGCCTTCGGCCTCACCCCGTCCGGGAGCAGACCATGAGCCGTTACCACAGCCGATTCTGGTCCGTCGAGCTGCCCGCCGGGTGGGTTGGCGAGCGGCAGGACGGCGGCGACGCGTTGTATCGCCCGGAGGGCTTCGGTGCCCTGCATGTCAGCGCCATTCCCCAGGAGCAGACGGCCGACGATGGGCTGCTGCAGTATCTCGCCGCAGAACACATCGAGGCCGGCGCCCGGACCTACCCGGTGCGCTTCGGGCCTTTCAGCGGCTTCACCTTGAGCTACGGTGCCGCCGATGGCTTCTGGGCGGAGTGGTACCTGCGCGCCGGACTCCTGGTGCTGTTCGTGTCCTACAATTGCGCGCCGGAGCACGAGGCCCTGGAAGACGAGGTCGTGGAGTCCATTCTCGCGACCCTCACGTCCAGCGCCACCACGTGAGGATCACGAGGTCGCGCCCTTTGCCGCGTTAACGGCGCTGATCTGCCCGTTCAAGGTCCAGTAGTCGTACACCACGCCGATCAGGAACAGACCGCCGCTGACCAGGTACAGCAGCCCGGTGAGCCACTTCTCCAGATAGAAGCGGTGCACGCCGAAGAGGCCCAGAAAGGTGAGCAGGACCCAGGTGAGATTGTAGTTCTTCGGCCCGGGGGTGTAGCGCAGGTCGGCGCTGCGATCCATGGACGGGATCAGGAACAGGTCGATGATCCAGCCGACGAACAGCAGGCCGAGGGTGAAGAACCAGATGGTGCCGGTGATCGGCCGTCCGTAGTAGAAGCGGTGGGCACCGAGAAAGCCGAAAATCCAGAGCAGATAGCCAATCAGCTTGCTGTGGGTGTCGGACTCGGACATGGCCTGCCGCCGGTGTGGAGGTCATCCAAGGCTGGCTGGTCATCGCAACTCTGCAAGGCGCGCCCCGCGCCGGGGATCACGAGCGCCCCATGGCCTGGATGAAGCCGTCGGCGGCTTCGATGGAGCGGTTCATCTCCTGCACCAGCGCGGCGATGTCGGTCTCGATCTTCCGCCGGTCCGCACGCAGCGAGGCGATGGCTTGGGCATTCAAGTTGTGCTTGAGGAACAGCACCCGATCGCGGAACGCGTTCAGCACCGGCTCGATTTTGGATTCCGCGCGCCGCATGGCGCCAAGCAGTTGCCGATACCGGCTCTGGGTGTCGCGTAGCTGTGCGGCGCTGGCGCGGCGCAATGCGGCGTCCGTGTACAGATCCAGCTCCCGTTGCCACTCGGCGAACAGGTCGTCGGCGACCGACTCGACCTGGTCGATGCGCCGGCGGACGTCGTCCGCCCGGGTTACGCTGGCGTCGTATTCGGATTTCAGCCTCCGGTACTGGGCCTCGAGATCGCCGCCCTCGAAGCCTGTCGTGGCAATGAACTGCTCGAGCGCCGACTCGAACTGCTCGCGGGCCTCCTGTTGGGATTCGCGGGCGTCGTCGACCCGATCCACAAGGATGTCGCGCTTTTCGTAACCGAGTTTTTCCATCGCCCCGTAGTAGACACCGCTACAACCCGTGAGTAACGCGGCAACCAGCAGCAGCGGCCACGTGGCGGGCTTGGGGAACACGGGAGCGGGGAAAGGCCTGCGGGTGCGCATGCCGGCGTCAGCGTCTGTCATCGGTCTCCGCAGGACCTAAGGGGAAAGCGTGGGCCGTGCTCAGATGACCCCCAGCAAGGAGAGGATCAACGCCACCACGACCACCACACCAATGATATAAAAGATGCTGTGCATGCGAAACTCCGTTTCTCGGTCGGCAGGGGGCATCCTGCCCGCCCGACAGCATAGTCCACGAGGCGGTGGCGGCCATTCCCCACCGCACGGCGCCCCCGGGCCGGCCTCAGGCCTCGGGAGACAACTGCCAGGATCCGTCATCGTTGCGACAGGCCGTGCCATGGAACGTCTGCCGTTCACCGCCGACGGTCGCTTGCGTGGTGTATTCGCGACAGTACCGGCCGTCGGTCTCGAGGGTCCGAGTCGGCGTCACCCGATAGTCGGCGCCGGTGTCCGGATTGCGCCAGGCCACGGTTTCGCGATCGGCGGCCCGCTCCAGCGCCTGCCCGGTGCAGGCCTGATCGGCCTGGTCCATGCGTCTCCCGATGCTGCGGCCCACCAGGACACCCACTACCGCGCCGGCAACGGTGGCGAGCTTCTGGCCGTCGCCCTTGCCCACCTGGGAGCCGATTACCCCGCCCACCACGCCGCCCAGGATGGTGCCGATGGCCTCTCGGTTGCAGGTGCCGGAGGCGATCCCAAAATGCTCGGCGTGGCGCGAATACACCTCGCGGTCCTCGTAGTAGTGCCCGCGGTGCTTGCGCCGGTAGCCGTGGGCGGGTGCCCAGGGGGGCGGTCCGCCGCGCGCCCCCACCGACTGGTGCTTGTGGGGCTTGCCGCGGTGGCCGGACTCGTTTTTCCAGGGATCGGCCCAGATCGAGGCCGGAAAGGTGACGACGGCCGCCAGAAGGGCGCCGACCAGTGCAGTTCGGATCATGGGAGTGCCTTTTGCTGCAGGGTTAACGCTCGAGCGCATCTTCCGCTGTAGCGGCTGCATGGCGCCAGCCGTTAACCGGCCCCCTGTGCGTCCCGTCACGTTTTCTCCCCGGCGGCCCGGTCACCGCACCGGCTTGGGTGCGGCGCAGCTTCGTTCTACCCTGGACCCGGACAGCACATGCGGGGACGACCACGGAGGCGGATCATGCAGGCGACGGCAGAGATACAGGCCATCCCGATCGGGTCCTCGGTGTCCGTACGCAAGGAGGTCGAGCGGGTGGTGGCGGTGCTGCGGGAGCAGGGGCTCATCGTCGAGCCCCATGCCTCGGGAACGGACGTGGAGGGCGATCTGCAGCGCATTCTCGATGCCGTGCAGGCAGTCCACGAGACCCTTCACCGGGAAGGCGCAGTGCGCCTGATCACCAACATCAAGATCGAGACCCGCACCGACAAGGCGCCCACGCTGGCCGGCAAGCGGCTGATGAGTGGCTGAACAGTCGCTCGCTACTCCCCAAGCGGCACCGCCCCCAGTCGGCGCTCCTCCACGGTGCCCCCGTACAGGCACTGATGATTATGGAACCGCTCGTCGGTCTTCTCGACCGAACCTTGCCAGCGGGGATCCTGAGGACGTTCGAAGCTGTTGATATACGCCGCGACGTCCCAGGCCTGCTGCACGCTGAGGGTCCCGGGCCGCCCGAGGGGCATGTTGGCGCGGATGAACGCCGCTGCGGTGTTGATGCGGTGCATGCCCGCGCCCCAGTTGTAGGAGCGATCGCCCCAGAGCGGCGGGAACACCTGCACCCCTCTCGCCTGTTGCCCCTGGCCGTCGGCGCCATGGCACAGGGCGCAATACTCCTGGTACACGCCCTGGCCCCGAGTGGGGTCCGCCGGCTGTTCGGGCTGCTCCAGCGTCGGATAGCCGCTCCCGCGAAGAGTGGCACCGGTGGGGGCCCCAGTGGACATCCAGTACATATAGGCCAGCAACGCTTTGAGCTCGGGGCTGTCGTGCGCCGGCGCCGTGCCGTTCATGCTGTATTGGAAACACCCCTGGATGCGTTCGGCGAGGGTGTTGACCTCGCCGGTCTTGGCGCGGAAAGCCGGGTAGCGTACCCATGCGCCCCACATCGGGGCGGAGTCCGCCAGCTTGCCTGCATCCAGGTGGCAGTTGCCGCAGGTCAGCGCATTGCCCACGTGCTGGGGCATGCGATTGGCCGTATCGGTGAACAGCGTCCGGCCGTAGCGCACCGCGTTTCCGAACGCGTCGTCCGGGATGGCGGATTCCGCGGGCGGGATGAACCGCTCTCCCGCGCGATCTCCGGCGGGGGCCTGCTGGGCGATGATGGCGGCGCTCCAGCCGCTGCCCACCAGTAGCGCGGCGGCGAACACCGCCTGCCAGGCCGGCCGCCTCACGATCCCCCGCCCATGCCGCCCATATCGCCGTCGGCGCGTCCCTGGGGCTGCGCTGTTCCTGGAGCCGCCGGGCTCAGGCTGGACAGGTAGGCGGCGAGGCTGTCGATCTCCTGCGGCGTCAGTTTTTCCGCCACCGACTGCATCAGCTTATTCGGGTCACTGCTGCGCTGGCCTTGACGCCAGGCCTCGAGCTGCGCCTTGGTGTAAGCGGCTGGCTGGCCGGCGATGTTCGGGAACGCTGTCCCGACCCCTTGTCCCCCCGGACCGTGACAGGAGACACAGGCGGGCATCCCGGCCTGCTGCCATTTGCCTTCGGTCATGAGCCTGCGGGCCTCGACCGCGCCTGCCGCCATGCCCGGGGCGCCGAGCCCCTGTTCCGGCAGCGGCAGGCCACTGAAATACGCCGCCACCGCCTCGGTCTCCTCCGGGGACAAGGCATCGGCGATCGGCCGCATCACCGGATTGACCCGCTTGCCGGTCTTGAATGCCTCGATCTGGCGGATGAGATAGTGCCGATCCAGCCCGGCGAGATAGGGAGAGCCGATTGCGGCCTGTCCGCCGCCAGCCTCCCCGTGGCAGGCGATGCAGGCCGTGGCGCCGTTCTGGTTGCCTGCGCGGGCAAGTCGTTCGCCAACGGACGCGGCGCCAGCGCTGCCACTCGCCGATGTGGCGACCAGCAGCAGGGCCACGGCGCGCCGCTTACGTCCGATTCCCATGGGATCTCCTCTCTCCCCGGGCAACGCGGGGCGCTCTCGGCGTCAGTGCAGGCGAGGGGTGGTCGGTGCAGCCCCATGCCGGCGGGCTCCTCCAGGGTAGTGTGCGCCGAACCGCGCGCCATTTCGGGTCCGCGCATTCGGGCGCACGGGTTCGCTACACTCGTGGTCATCGATTCTCAGCGCCGCGCCCCCATGGCCGACATCACCACCGAGTACCTGCTGTTTTTGGCTAAAGCCGTGACCGCGGTTGGGGCGCTGCTCGCGGTGGTGGTGCTCGGCGCTCGGGCCGCCCGCCAGGGGCGGGAGCCGGAGCGCCTGGTCGTCAGGAATCTGAACCGCCGCTATCGGCGCCTGGCCGCCGCCCTGCGCCGCCACGTGCTGCCGCGCAAAACGTTCCTGCGCTTCACGCGTGCCGAGAAGGCCCGGGAGAAGCAGGACAAGGATCACCGGGCCGCCCGCAAGCGAGTGTTCGTACTCGATTTCCGCGGCGATATCCGGGCGAGCGCCGTGGCCTCCTTGCGCGAGGAAATCACCGCCGTGCTCACCCTGGCGCGCCCCGAGGACGAGGTGCTGCTGAGGCTCGATAACGCCGGCGGGCTGGTGCACGAACACGGTCTTGCCGCCTCCCAGCTGCAGCGCATCCGCGCGCGGGGGATCCCCTTGACCGTGGCGGTGGACAAAGTAGCGGCCAGCGGCGGCTACATGATGGCCTGCGTCGCCGACCGCATCCTCGCCGCACCGTTCGCGATCATCGGCTCCATCGGTGTGCTGGCCCAGCTCCCGAACCTGCACCGCTGGCTGGATCAGCACGGCATCGATTTCGAGCTCATCAAGGCCGGCGAGCTCAAGCGCACGCTGACGGTGTTCGGTGAGAACACCGAGGTCGAACGTGCGTACATGCAGGAGCAGATCGACGACACGCACGCCTTGTTCAAGGAGTTTGTCGCTGCCCATCGTCCCCAGGTGGACATCGACCAAACCGCCAACGGCCGTTATTGGTTTGCCAGCCGCGCCGTGGGGCTGAACCTGGTGGACGAGATCGTCACCAGCGACGATTACCTGCTCGCCGCAAGCGACCGTGCAGACTTGTTCGAGGTTCACTTCACGGCGCGCAAACCCCGCCACCCCTTGGCGTCCGTACGCCGAATACTGGAGTCGGTGCCGTGGCGGGATCGCTGAGGCTTCCATGCACCGCCCGAACGGTCGGCCCGCGGTGCCGGCACGCCTGGCCTCTCGACGGTGTGCGCGCCGAGCGGTCGAAGGTGCGCGCGATGCTGCTCGCTTGCCTGGCAGCGGCCCTGTCCGGCTGTGCCGCTGTGATCACCCCGCCCCAGGAGATGCGCCAGCCCACGACGGTGCTGTTGCTGGATCACGGCCGGCACGTCAGCCTGGTGCTGCCCGCCGGCGATGGTCTGATGCGCTACGCCTACGGCGACTGGGCCTGGTACGCGGAGATGCGCACCGGCTTCACTGACGCGCTGCGGGCATTGTTGCGGCCCAGCCCTGCGGCCCTGGGCCGGCGTGCGTTGCGGCCGCCGCCGCAGGCCGCAGCGGTGCGTGCGCAACTGCGGGTGGGAGTGCAGAGCATCCATGTGCTGCACGTGGAGGAGGCTCGGGTCCGGGCCCTGGTGCAGCGCCTGGATGCCTTGTTCCATGGCCGTACCCAGCGGTACAACCGCGCCTATGATCTGCACTTCGTGTCCCATCCCACGCCCTATCGGATCGGCCACAATTCCAATCACGTCGTCGCCGACTGGCTGCGCGAGCTGGGCTGTGAGGTGAGGGGGCCGGTGGTGCTTGCCGACTGGCGGCTGGCGGAGGAGGGCACATGAGTGATCGATTCATCGGCGAACCGTTGCGGGCGCAGGAAGCCTCTGCGGACACGAGTGCCATGGGAGCCGGCGAGCCCGGCCTGCCATGCGCCTTCCTGTGGCGCGGTCGGACCCTCCGGGTGAGTGCGCTCCTGCGACGCTGGCGGGACACGGGGCCGTGTCGCCACGGCAGTGGCGAGCGCTACGTGCGCAAGCACTGGTTCGAGGTTCGGATGGCCGACGGCGCGATCATGAGGCCCTACTTCGACCGCCAGAGCCGCGGGCGGGGCCACGCACGCTGGTGGCTATTCAGCATCCGTGACGGGACGGACGACGTGCTGCCCTGAAGGTGAAGGGCCCGGCAGTGGTGCCGGGCCCCTCGTCCACGGGGCCGTTTGCGTTTTACCGTTCCATGGATCCACCGGCGCCGCCAGGCTGCTCGGGATCGCCGATCCCGCCCTGACCGCCGGAACTGCCCGGCTGCTGGGTGTCGCCGAGACCGCCGGCGCCACCGGTGGGCGGCTGCTCGCTGCCGCCGATGCCGCTTTGGCCGCCGGATCCCTGTTGCTCGGTGAACACCGAGAACTCGGACTCGTCCAGCACGCCGTCGTTGTCGCGGTCGGCCTGGCTCCACTGGTCAACCTTCAGGCCAGCCTCTTCGGCCTCGGCCTTGGAGATGTTCTTGTCTCCGTCCTTGTCCACCTCGGAGAACTGCTGATCAGACATTCCGCTCTGTGAGCCCATCTCGCCGGAAGAGCCTCCCATCGTGCCGGAGGCACCGGGAGAGGACGCGCCGGGTGAGCCCATTTCGGAAGACGGCTGAGCGCCGGTCTGTCCGGACTGCTGATCCTGTGAGCCGCTGCCGTAGCCCTGCGCGAGGACCGGGCCGGCCGCCGTGCCGGCCGCAAACAGCGCACCCATGGCAATACTGAGAATTCGCTTGTCCATGCAATTGATCTCCTGTGTTGTGCCGTTGTTCCAGGCAGCCACGGAGCTTGTGATCAACGCCCGTGCCCGCCTGCCTCATCGTGCGCTTGGCAGTGTAATGGTGAACGCAGGCGGTGCAAGTTGATGCTGGCGAAACCGAATGCCTTACAGCCAGCGCCGGCGCTTGAAATAGGCGTAGGTGAGTCCGATGGAGATCAGCATCAACGCGATCGCAAATGGATAACCGAAGCTCCATTCGAGCTCGGGCATTACCCGGAAGTTCATGCCATAGATGCTTGCGATCAGCGTGGGCGGCAGGAGCACGACCGCGGCCACGGAGAAGATCTTGATAATGGCGTTCTGCTCGATGTTGATCATTCCGAGCGACGCATCCAACAGAAACGTCAGCTTGTTGGACAGGAACGCTGCGTGGTCACTGAGAGAGGCGGCATCCCGGTGCAGCATCCCCAGGCGCAGAGCGGATTCGCCCTCGCTGTAGTCGCCCATGGAGCTCAAGAAACCGAATAGCCGCGTCATCGTCATGATGCTCTCCCGTGCCCTCGAGGTGAGATCGTTGTTGCGGCCAATGCGGCAGATCATGGCCTGGAAATCGGTGTCTGCGCTGCGGCTCCGGTCGGTGCGGAAGATTTCCTGCGACATGACGTCCACTTCGTGGCCTACCGCCTCCAACAAGTCGGCGACCCGGTCGATGATGGCGTCGAGCAGGATGAGCAAGGTTGCTTCGCCATCCAGGGTAGTGCCCGGGCGGTGGCGGGAGAGGCGTGTTTCGACGTTGCGAAACGGCTGCAGCTCGGCGTAACGCACCGTGACCAGGCAGGCGCCGCTCAGCAAAAAGGTGAGCGGTACGCTCTCGGGCTGCATGGTCTGGGAACCGGCGATTACCGTCGCGGTCATGTACAGCGCCTCGTCGCGGCGATACAAACGACTGGAGTGCTCGATCTCCTCCATCTCCTCCCGGGTCGGCACGTCCACACCGAGCTGCGCCTCCACCCAGGCCTCCTCCTGGGACGTGGGGTTGAGCAGGTCGAACCAGATGATACCCTCCGCGGGTGGCTCGCCGGCGCTGGCCTGCGCGTGGATCAGCGCGCCGGCGTGGGCGGTGTAGACATTGAGCATGTGACCTCCCTTGGGGCGACGCCGTCGCGGCGCTACACACCACCCGGTGGAGTTTACCGCCCGCTGGCGCAGAAATCCCCGAGTGCATCCTGGCACCGTGTCGACCCTCGCCTATACGTCGGTGGGTATCCCGCGGCAGGGACTCTCACCGGACAGGGAGCGCAGCCATGCAGACCGAGTACCGGACGCACTCGCCACGACCGCGTGGCGCCCGCGAGCGCAGTTACAACATCGGCGACTGGGAGCGCCTTGGTTCTCTCGCGTTGGGCGCGGTGTTGACCCTGCGCGGCCTGCGCCGGCCGTCGCTGCCGGGATTGCTCACTGCGGGTACCGGGGCCTTGCTGCTGGCCCGCGGCGTGACCGGTCATTCGCGCGCCTACGCGCGCCTCGGCATTCAGCGGCCCGATGCCCCGGTGGAGATGCGCACCTCCCTCACCATCGCCCGGGGCGCCGAGGAGGTCTATGGCTTCTGGCGCGAGCTGAGCAACCTGCCCCGCTTTATGAGCCACCTGCATGCGGTCACAGTTCGGGACGCGACCCACTCCCACTGGGTAGCCCGCCCGCCCTTCGGCGCGCCGGCCCCGGAGTGGGATGCGCAGATCATCGAGGACCGCCCGAGCGAGCTGATCCGCTGGCGCTCCTTGCCCGGTGCCGACGTCGCGAACGAGGGCAGCGTGACGTTCCGCCCGGCGCCGGCCGGCCGCGGCACGGAGGTGCATGTGACCCTGGCCTACCGCCCGCCGGTGGGCACCGCGCTGGCCACGCTCATGGCGCCGGTGAGCACGCAGGTGCTCAAGGAGGAGATCCGCGGGCTCAAGCAGCTGCTGGAGACCGGCGAGATTGCCACGACCGACAACCAGCCCAGCGCGCGCCGGCGCCGGGCGGCCTGACCCACCAAGGCGAGGGACCGATCATGAAGGCGGTATGCTGGTTCGCCCCCGAGGACGTGCGGGTGGAGGAAGTCCCGGACCCGATCCTGCTCAACCCCCATGACGCCATTGTGCGCATCACCTCCACGGCGATCTGCGGCTCCGACCTGCACCTCTACGGGGGTTACATTCCTACCATGCGCCAAGGTGACATCGTCGGCCACGAGCCCATGGGGGAGGTGGTGGAGGTCGGCGCGGAGGTACGCCACCTCCAGGTCGGCGACCGGGTGGTGGTACCGTTCACCATCGCGTGCGGTCAGTGTTTCTTCTGCCAGCGGGGCCAGGTTTCGTTGTGCGACAACTCCAATCCCAATGCCTGGATGGCGGAGAAGCTCTTCGGGCATTCGCCCGCAGGCCTGTATGGGTACAGTCACCTGTTGGGCGGCTACGCCGGAGGGCAGGCCGAGTACCTGCGAGTGCCCTATGCAGACTTCGGCCCCATCAAGGTGCCGGAGGGACTCAGTGACGACCAGGTGCTGTTTCTGTCCGACATCCTGCCCACCGGCTACCAGGCGGCCGTCAACTGCGATATCGAGCCGGGGGACACGGTGGCGGTGTGGGGCTGCGGTCCGGTGGGCCAGTTCGCCATCACGAGCGCGTTGCTGCTGGGCGCCGAGCGGGTCATCGCTATCGACCGCGTCCCCGAGCGCCTGGCCCTGGCCACGCGGAGCGGCGACGGCGCGGTGGTCAGCGTCGATTACGGCGACGACAGTGTCTTGGAAGAGCTGCAGGAGTTGACCGGCGGGCGCGGCCCGGACGCCTGCATCGACGCCGTGGGTATGGAGTCTCATGGTTTCGGCGTCAGTGCCTGGTACGACCGGGCGAAACAGGCGATGATGCTGGAGACGGGCCGACCCACGGCACTGCGTGAGGCCATCATGGCCTGCCGCAAGGGCGGTACGGTTTCGATTCCCGGGGTATTCGGCGGCTTCATCGACAAAGTGCCGATGGGCGCGGCGTTCAACAAGTCGCTGACCTTCAAGATGGGCCAGACCCATGTCCAGCCGCTGATGCCCAAGCTGCTGGCGCATATCCAGGACGGCGGCATCGATCCGTCCTTCGTCATCACCCATCACCTGCCTCTGGATCAGGCACCCGGCGCCTACGAAATGTTTCGCGACAAGCGCGACGGCTGCATCAAGGTGGTGCTCACGAACTGACGGTGCGGCCTACGCTTCGCCGTCGGCGCGCGCTCCGGGACGGTGGAGCTGCGGCACCACCCGGTTGCCGGGTTCGACCGCGGGGGCTGCGAGCGATTCGGCGAGCTCCTGTACGGTTTGCTCGGCAGGGACGCAGCACCAGGTCGCCGGAGCGGCTCGCCAGCAGATGCGCATCGTGGCGATTGTGGGCGGTCACCGCTACCCGCCCGCCGTAGCCGTGCAGGCGCAGACCGTGCAGGACTGCAAGATTCACGTCCCGATCGGGAATGGTGCACACCACCCAGCGGGCGTGGTCCAGGGGCAGGGTGGCGGGAAACTCCGGATCTTCGGCGTCGCCGTAGACGGCGGGCAGACCGAGGCGGTGCCACGCGGCCACTGCCTCCGGATCGAAATCGACTCCCAATACCCGGACCCCGCGGGCGTGCAGACCGCGGGCGATGCCATCGCCGAATCGCCCGAGGCCGAAAAGGATCACCTCCGCGCGGGGAATGGGGCGGTCTTCGTGATTGGCGGTCTCCCGATAGGGCTGGCGACGCTCGAACACCCCGAGCATCGGCGACAGGCGCTCATACAGGTTGTGGGAGTAGAGGATCATGTAGGTGGACAGTCCGATGGTGGCCAGGCCCACCATGGTGATGAGCCCCAGGGTCTCGGGTTGGATATGCCCGAGGGTGAGGCCCAGGGCCGCGAAGATCAGGGAGAACTCGCTGATCTGGGCCACGGTGAGGCCGGCCAGAAAGCCGGTGCGCCGGCGATAGCCCATGGTGCCCATGATGATCATGACGATGAGCGGATTGCCGATCAGGACGAACAGCGACAGCACCACGCTCTCGACCAGTTGCCCGCCGAGCAGCCCCAGGTCCAGGCGCGCGCCCAGCTCGACGAAGAAGAACAGTAGCAGGAAGTCCCGCAGACTCACCAGCCGCGTGCTGATGGCCTCGCGATAGCGAGTGGAACCGATGGACACACCGGCGAGGAACGCCCCCACCTCCATGGACAGCTCGAGATAGTTTCCGAGGGCGCCCAGTGCGACCGCCCAGGCGATGGCGAACAGCACCAGCAGCTCCGGCGAGCGCGCCAGGTGATGAAGCACGTTCGGTAGCACATAGCGCATCAGCAGACCGACGGTGACCACCATGCCGACGCCCTTGAGGATCACCAGGACGATGGAGAGGGTGAGGCTGTCGCCCGCTGGGGTCGCTGCGACGCCGAGAGCTGAGAGCACGATCATGGTCAGGATGACCACCAGGTCCTGCACGATCAGGAAGCCGAGCGCGATGCGCCCGTGGAGCGAGTCGATCTCCTTCTTGTCCGACAGCAGCTTGACGATGATGATGGTGCTGGAGAAGGTCAGCGCGACAGCGACGTAGAGGGCCGGCAGCGGCGCGATCCCCAAGGCGACGGCAATCAGGTAACCCACCACGGAAGTGAACAGCACCTGACCGAGACCCGTGGCCAAGGCGACCGGTCCCAAGGTGCGCACCAGGTTGACGTCGAGCTTCAGTCCCACCACGAATAACAGCAGCGCGATGCCGAGCATGGCCAGCAGCTCGATCTGTCCCTCGGCGGCCACCAGTCCGAGTCCGGCGGGACCCACCAGCACACCGACGCCGATAAAGGCCACGATCAGCGGCTGGCGCAGCCGGATGGCGATGCCACCGGCGGCGGCGGCGAGCAGCAGCACGGCGGCGATTTGGTAAAACAGCGTGTCGAGCACAGTCGCTCTCGGTGCTGAGGTTGGGGACGAACCGGCTCCGCCCTGGGAGTCCGCTTGCCAATATCGCCGCCCGGACGCTACCGTGCAACCAACCCAGCATTCCCGCCGACGATGCCTCGACACCCGTCCCGCAACAGCGCCCTGCGCTGGCCGTTCGCGATCCTCGCCTACGCCTGCATCGGGCTGGCGGTGGCCGGGGTGCTGCTACCGGGGTTGCCGACGGTTCCGTTCCTGCTGGTAGCCGCCTGGGCCGCCGCCCGGGGTTCGGACCGGCTCAGCATCTGGATTGACGAGCACCGCCACTTCGGTCCGTTGTTGCGGGACTGGCGTGAGCAGCGCGCCATACCACGGCGAGCCAAGATCACGGGGGTGGTGCTGCTACTGCTGAGCTGGACGCTGATCGCCTGGCGGAGCGCCTCACCCTGGGTGCCTTGGGTGACGGCGGTGTTCTTCACCGCCATGACGGTGTTCCTGCTGTCGCGGCCCGAGCCCCGTGACCGCCCGGAAGACGAGCAAAAATAAACCCCGCATCGGCGGGGTCAGTGTTCTTCTTTTTCGAATCGTTCCTGTTGTTATGGCTCCCCCCAGCGGAGGTCCGCACCCGCGGCGCCTCCGTGTGGTGGGCTCGCTCAAACAAGCTTCGTGCCACGAGATTAAACTGCAGGTGCAACAGGCGCTTGCACGCAACGCACGGGGCTTGGGGGTGGGGTCGTGTAAAAACGCCTGACGGTGCAGCCCCGAGCTCTTCGCGAGATCGCCTATCGCGGGGATCAGGGCGCGCAGCGAAACAGGAGCTCGACGTAATTGCGCAGATGGCGTAGCTGCTGAGCGACCACCTCCGGCTGGTGGAGCGCCTTACTGGTCAGGAACGCACCTTCGATCACCACCGTGAGCATGTCCGCCAGACTGGCGGTGTCCACCTCCAGGCGGGGCGGGTACTGGGCGACTGCGGCATCGAGGCGCTGCTTGAGGTTCCTGCGCCACCGCACGAACATCTCCGCCACATAGGCGCGGGTCTCCTCGTCGAACTGCTGCAACTCATAGACGTACGAGGCGAACAGGCACCCTGGGTACGGCTCGGTCAGCCCTTCGAACATCTCCTCGAACAGCCCGATGAAGATCAACACGCGCTGCAGGGGATCGCGGCTGAGCTTGTCGGCCCGCGCCCAGCTGGTTCGCTCCACCGCCTCGTCGGCAGCCCCGAAGCGCTGGATCAATGCCCGCGCCAGGTCCTGCTTGCTCTTGAAGTGATAGAAGAACGCCCCCTTCGTGACTCCCACCCGCTCGATGACCCGGTCCAGGGAGACGCCGGTGAAGCCGTGGTCCAGGATCAGGTCCTGGGCGGCATCGAGGATCTTCTCTCGGGTGATGCTTCCATCGCGCGGCATGGTGCTTAGCATACCTTCTGGTCGGTTCCGCCGCCAAGCCGGCGTCGTCGAGGTCGGGGAGCTGCGCTGCACCGGGGGTTACCGTACGCACGGCGTCTGGTCCCCGGGGGCCAGCCTCAGTGCGCGGAATGGAAATGCCGACTGTTCGGAGTTGTGGGTCGGCGGATTTCCGATACCATGAGAGCCCTCGGGAATTGGCGATGAGGTGGCCATGGCGAGCGAGCGTCGGCGCTTTCCCCGCATCCCTGCGGATATGGCGCTGGAGGTGCACTTCGGCGACGGCGACGTCGTGCGGGCCGTCGTGCGCAATCTGTCGCGCAGCGGCCTGGAGATGAGCTGCGACCGCTGGGTGGCCGACCGCCTGTTGCCGCCGGGGCATCAGGCTTTTCCCGGCCAACCCATCGAAGTGCGGCTGGCGTTCCAGCTTTCGGGGGAGGACGGCACCGGCCGCGACATCCAGGTCGCGGCGCAGATCATCGAATCCCGCCGGCTGGCCCAGAACGAATTTCGGGTCGGCATCCAGTTCACCGCGTTCGAGGGCGACGGCGCCGCGCGGGTCGAGCAGTTCATCGAGCGCGGCTAGGCGGTCCCTCCCCACTGACTCCCCGGGGGCCGGCGGGCGTTCGGACCGGGCCGCTGCACTGGTCGCAAGAGGGTCTACCCTAAGGGGATTCCAGTGACACACGTCCCGGCGCGCGGCCGTCGCGTGGCGGGTCGCGAAGTCCGATTCGGAGCCGCAATGAGCCGCCCATCTTCCTCGAAATCAGCGCGGGCCGATAGCGCGGATGCGACCACCGAAGGGGGCCTCGGCGAGCAGGTCCGGCATTTTGACGCCCTGGCGCAAATCGCTCAAGCGGGTTTGAGCAGCGATCCCCTGGACGATTTGCTCCACGCCGCTGGCGTGATCATCGCCCGCGCCCTGCGGGTGGAGTTCTGCGAAATCCTGCAATTGCAGCCCGATGGCCGCCAGCTGCGGTTGGTGGCGGGCGTGGGCTGGGAGCCCGGCTCCGTGGGCCGCGCCACTGTGGATGTCGACCATGATTCCCAGGCGGGCTTCACGTTGATCTGCGGCGAATCCCCGGTGGTGGTGGAGGACCTGGGGCGCGAGCAGCGCTTCAAGCCGCCGCCGCTGCTGCACCGGCACGGGGTGGTATGTGGCATGAGCGCAGTCATTCCCGGGGATGGCAATCTTCCCTTCGGGGTGCTCGGGGTGCACGGACGCAGCCCGCGTGTGTTCTCGGCCGACGAACGCCGCTTCCTGTGCGCGGTGGTCAGCACCCTCGCCGCGGCCGTGCACCGTCGCCGTACGGAGGAGTCGCTGCGCGACAGCCATGCGCGGCTGCAGTCGACCCTGGAGGCGGTGGAGGTCGGCACCTGGGAGTGGCACCCGGACACCGACGACCTGTACCGCTCGCCCACGCTGCTGCGCATGCATGGGTGTTGCGAGGACGAACACGCCGGTACCCTGGACAGCTTCTTGGAGGACGTGCACCCCGACGACCGCGGGCCGTTGCGCGCGGCTCTCCAGGCTGCTGTGGGCGGCACCGAGTTCGATGCCCGGTATCGGGTGGTGCGCGCGGACGGCGCGATCGGGTGGCTGCAGGCGTCCGGGCGGGTGGTGCGCGATGCGCATGGGCGGGTGCGCCGGCTGGTCGGCATCGGCATCGATATCAGCGCACGCCAGCGCAGCGAGGAGACCCAGGCGCGCCTGGCGGCGATCGTCGCCTCCAGCCCCGACGCCATCATCGGCCTGGCGCCGGACGGCGCGATCACGACGTGGAACGACGGTGCCGAGCGGATCTATGGTTACAGCGCCGCGGAGATGCTGGGCAAGTCCATGGAGGACCTCGCCCCCGAGGAGGCACGCGGGCGCATCGGGCAGCTCTTGGGCGCCATCGCCCGCGGCAATGCCCTGGATTCTGCTGAGACGGTTCATCGGCGCAAAGACGGCACCGCGATTGCGATCTGGCTGGTCGCAGCGCCCATCGTCGATGCGCAGGGCGCGGTGATCGGCGCCTCCCTGATCGCTCGGGACATCACCGACCGCAAACGGGCCGAACGTGCCCTGCGCGAGAGCGAGCAGCGTTTTCGCCTCATTGCCGAACACGCGGTGGATCTGGTGTACATGACCGATCTTTCCGGTCGGTTCGTGTACCTGAACGGGGCCTTCGAACGGCTGCTCGGCTACCGCCCGCGGGAACTGCTGGGCGCCACGCTTGCGGATCTCGTCGAAGGCGACGGACTGGAAGGCGCCGGCGCCGAGTACACAGTGCGGGAGTTTCGGATGCGCCGGCGTGGCGGTCCGCCCCTGTGGATGGAGGGCTCCAGCCACAGGGTGGACTCGGAGGCGGGGGCCTACGTGATCGGCATCGTGCGCGACATCCACGCCCGCAAGTTGCTCGAGACCAAGCTCGAGCACGACGCCAATCACGACGCCCTGACCGGCCTGCCGAACCGCACCCTGTTCCTGGATCGCCTGCAGCACGCCATGGATCGGGTGGCCCGCCAGGGTGAGGACTACGCCGTGTGCGTGCTCGACCTGGATGACTTCAAGCTCGTCAACGACCGCCTCGGGCACATCGTCGGCGACCAGCTGCTGGTGCAGTTCGCCAAGCGGGTGAACGGGTGCCTGCGGCCCAATGACACCTTCGCGCGGTTCGGTGGCGACGAGTTCCTGCTGCTGTTGGAGGACGTAGGCGGCATGGAGGGTGCCCTGCAGGTGGTGCGTCGCATCCTGTCGGTCCTCAACGCCCCGTTCGCCATCGAGGGGCATCTGGTGCGCTCCGGCGCCTCCATCGGTGTGGCGTTGGCGGACCCGGGTTACCATCGAGCGGAAGACGCCGTGCGCGATGCCGACGCCGCGCTCTATCGGGTCAAGGACCGTGGCAAAGGCGGCATGGCCCTGTTCGACCCCTCCATGCGCAAGACCGCCTGACCGTCGGCTTTTCCCGCCGGCGAAGACGGCTTTTTTGAATCCGACCGGTAATCCGCCCGCCGCACACCTGCTATTTCCGCCTATTTCCGCCCCGCCGAGCGCCCTCGGCCTCCTCCTTGCTGGATGACCACCGCCATCCCGCGGCCGGCGTGCCAGATGTCACCGACGGGTGGAGGCACCCCCAAATCACGCCGCCGGCCGGCATTTCCCTGTGCCGACATGCCGGAGAGTTGATGGCGATCACTAAAAGGGGTTGTTTCTGCTGATAGAGTGTGGCGACTTCGGGCCACCGTGCTCTCTCCATGACATCATCCACAATCCATAACCCCTATTACCGCCTGCTTGCCGCAGTTGCCCGGTTCTTTCAGGATGGGCGTTCGTTGCGCCGCAAGATCATGCTCGCGAGCTCCGCTGTCGCCCTGTTGGTTGTCACCGCCCGCGCAGGCGGGTGGCGCGTGGCCTTGCAGGCCGGCGAGCTTCCCGGCACGGTGGGTTTCGACGAGGCCGCTTTCGCCTTTGTGTTGGCCGTGCTGTGCGCCGCCTGCCTGACCATGTTCGGGCTGCTCACCGCCGCTCATTGGGCGCAGCGCGCCGGACGCATTCCCGACTACAGCCGCATGCTGCGCCGGGACTGAAGCCCCCGCATTCGGTTGTGCTCCTCGCGAATACCCCGAGCGCCTCGGCGCGCGACGGCGCCCCTCGTCCATACAGTAGCCCCGAGGCCCCTACGCACTACAGTGGGGCTACGGGCGTTGCGGCGCCGGCATCAGCGGAGAAGGGTTATGCGAGACACAAGCACGTTGTCACACAAGCGTGTGACGTCCTTTGGCGCCCTCGCGGCAGGCCTGCTGCTGGCGGTGGGCGCCGGTGCGGCGCAGCATGGTGATGACCGCGGCCAGTCCGGCCCGAGCGGAGCGCAGGCGGAGCAGGGCCAGCCGGCCGCTGCCGGCGGGGGCGATCTGCGCGACTTCCAGTCCCTCGATACCAACGGGAACGAAATCATCGACGAGCAGGAGGCGCAAGCCGACCAGGCACTGCAGCGCGACTTCGAGCGTATCGACGCCAATCGCGATGGCCAGATCTCGCCCTCCGAGTTCGCCAGCTTCGGCGAGGTGGAACGCGCCGGTGACGCCACGCCTCAGGAGGTCAAGGGCCTGCGCGAGGAAGCGAAATCGGAGCCCGGTAAAGGCGCAAGCCCGGGGGAGAGCTGGTTCACCGCGCCCGAGGACAAGCCCGCCGCGTCGACCGAAGGCCGCTGAGGGTCTCTCCGCACTTTACGACGCGCCGCTCACATCGGGCGGCGTGTCGACGTTTGGCATCGATTCCTCCTTCAACCGGCCCCGCTGTAACCATTTGTAATGGGGGATTTGTCGACTCGCTTTACGATCGCCTCGTGCACATTTTATCGGGAAATCCTAAGTCCTTGGATGCGGGCAACATCTCGATATGGCATGCACGTTGCATTGAACAGCGCAGTTCGAAAAAAAACCAACAAGGAGCGTTCTATGCATCCGGCGAAAACTATGAGATCCATTGCGGCCCTGTTGTTGCTTGTGGCGCCCCTGTTCGCCACTGCAGGACCGATGATCGAAGACAGTATGCTCGGTCAGCCCATTCTTGGTGGCAAGCTGTTCGTGGCGGAGACCGGCAACGTTCAGGCGACGTTCCAGGGAACCGACGCCGCGTATTTCAGCAATCTGTACATGGTCGGATCCGGGAGCAGCAACACCAAGGTGTTCGATTCCGGCTCCGGGGCCGGTATGACCATGGACCTGGGGTTCTTCGAGGCAGGCACGGAGCTGGTCTTCATGCTCGCCGTTCAAGACACCGGCAAAGAGTTCTTCTCCGGTCCGGGGTCGGCCAATGCCGACGGGGTCGACCATGCGCTCGCCGTCACCACATTCGACCGCTCCCTGGATCAGTACGTGACCTCCTTGGGCTTTGAGGATCTGTTCGGCGGCGGCGATCGCGACTACAACGACTTCAACTTCATGCTCTCGAACGTCATCGATCCCCTGCACGACGGCGAGGAGGATCCGGATGGCGGCTTCACTGCGGCGCAGGTCCCCGAACCGGGCAGCCTGGCCCTGTTGGGCGCCATGCTGATAGTGGTGCCGGCCGCTCGGCGCCTGGCGCGCCGGCGCTGAGCAGTCACCAAACGGCGCAATAAAAACGCCCGCAGCCGCGGGCGTTTTTTATGGCGCCGAAGATGGTTCCGGCGCGGCTGCGTGACGCGTCTAGACGGCGGTAAAGATGTTGGTGACGCCCAGCAGCTCCAGGATGATCAGAATCACGAACACGATGCCGATGGCCTCGATCGCCCCGGCGCCCGCGGGCAATGCATCCATTCGCGCTTCCATCCGCGCCAGCTCAGCCTCGGTCAGTGCCGCCACCCGCTCGCGGGCGTGCTCGGGGTCCACGCCGAGATCCACCAGCTTGCCGGCGACGTCGTCGCGGGAGATCAACGCCTGGAGTCGCTCGACGCGTTCCATGCGTGGTGACTCCACCAATGCCTCGGTGCCCACCATCTCGGCGACCGCCATGCCGGGATAACCGCCGAAGGTGAGCGCCGCGGTCAAGCCCAGTACGCCTGCAGTCCGGGTAAGCCTGCCAGTCATAGCTTTTGCCTCCTTGTTGGTATTCTGATAGACCGCCAGACGGCGGGTGTTACCTTTTCATAAGTGTGGTCCAGCAATTCCGCCCTGCAACTTCCCGGCGGTGCCGCTTTTGCGCCCCGGGTCCCGATTCGCTAGGCTGGGTGTGGTCTTGTTCCGTCCAAGGAGAGAAGTGCATGCCAGCCGACAGCAGCTTGTTGTGGCAGGTCCTGGTGCTCGGCCTGCTGGTCGGCCTGGGGCTGGGATTCGTCGTCGCCTACGCCCTGGTGCTGAAGAACCGTCGGGCGGATTCCCTGCGTGTCCGGCTCCAGGAGCAACAGGAGCGCCACGACGACTACCGCCGACAGGTGGACGCCCATTTCGTGCAGACGTCGGAACTGTTCCAGGATCTCACCGAGCGCCACCGGTCCATGTACGAACATCTTGCCCAGGGTGCCCAGGCCCTGTGCAGCGACGATCTCCTGGCCCAGCGCCTGGCGGTGGTAGAAAGCCGCCTGCGTTTGGAACAGCGCGTGCCGACGTCGGAATCGGCCGCCGGAGCCGGTCCCGGGCAGGTCGACGCCCTGGGCGTGGAGTCGGCGAGCCCTGCAGGGCGCGCGCCCGAGGCGCAGATCTACGCCGCGGAGGAGACCCCCGGGGTTACCGAAATGGAACGGCCCCAGGCCGCGGAAGCCAACCCGGAGCCCGAAGAGGAATCGAAACCGGGGCAGTCGGCCGCTCCGGCACAACCCCCGTCGGGGGCTCCCCAACCCAGCCGGCAGCCGCCTGCCCAGGCGCAGACGGCGTCGGTCGGCAGCGATGCGAGCGTGGCCGCCGAATCGCCTGGCCCGGGTGAGAAGCCCACCCTGCACTGAACCGACGCGGAGCCCCCGGCGGGGCGTTTTCTATACTCCCGGCAGGAGCGCGGTGCTGCACCGACGCGGCTACAACGGAGGGACCCATGCGCGCGATACTCGGCAGCCTGTTGCTATGGTGGGCAGCGATGTTCATCCCCATCCCGGCCATTGCCCAGGACGCCGCGTCCGAGGCCGGAGCCCCAGCGCAGAGCGGCAAGACGCGCGCCTCGGAGGCGCTGCGCTTCGACATCTCCCAGTCGGTGGTGAAGATGCCCCTGGAAGAGGGCGTCTCTGTGGAAGACGCCATGACCTTCCTGCGCTCCAAGGCGGAAGAGCTGAACATGAAGATCGTGGCCCACCAGCCGGTGTCGGAAGAGTTGGAAGCCCGCGGCATCGAATCCGGTCCCCTGCACATCTTTCAGTTCTGCAACCCGGAAGACGCCCACCAGATGGTGCAGCACAACGCCATCTTTGCCGCCTACATGCCGTGCCGCATCGCCCTGGTCCGCGATACGGACGGCCGCGACTGGCTGGTGATGTTCGATCTTGACATCCTGATCGACAATACCCCGCTGCCCGACGATCTGCGCGCAATCGCCGAACGGGTCAACCGGGACCTGCTCGCCATCATGAAAGCCGGCGCCACCGCCGGCTTCTGAAACCGCCGCCGTAAGGATCCTCCTACAGATCCGCTCAGTCGGCGGCGGGTATACTCGTCCCCGATCACGGAAGATCGGAGAGACATCCATGGGCAGGATCGCTCTACTGCTGTGCCTGGCGGTGATTCCAGTCCGCGCCGAGGTCTATCGCTGGGTGGACGAACAGGGCACGGTTCACTTCGGCGACCGGCCGCCGGCCGCCGCGGTGGAGCCGCTCGAGATCGCGCCGAACGTCACCGGCTCCCGCGGGCTGCGGCCGGGCGAACGGGAATTGCTGGACCGGATCCGGGCCCGCGAGGCGCGGCAGCGCCAGGCCCGAGACGCCTTGCCTCCGGCTCCGCCGGGCCCCAACGCCGCTACCCAGCGTCGCTGTGCCGGGCATCGCTTGCGGCTCGCGGACCGCAAGGCGGAACGCCGGCGCGGCTGCCGCACCTCGCGCTGCGCCGCCATTGACCGTCGAGTCGACTACTACCGGCACCTGATCGCCGGGGAATGCCCCTGAACCCGCGTCCCGGCGACACGTAATTCCCGCAGGCGCTATTGCGCAAATCCTTATTTACACCAGTTCAAGGGCGACATAGATTTGTGGCGTGCGCTGGGCCGGAACGACCTGGTCGACCCGGCCCCGGAAGCGTGTTCCCAGCGGTACTACCGGAGCCTTGCAATGGAAAAACGGAGCAGCGTGCGTGCACCCACGAGCGGCCCGGTGCGGCTGCATCTGGGGGAACGGACGGTGGAGGCCACGATCCGCGACCTTGGCCTCGAAGGGGTATACGTGGAGGTGCCCCCGGGGCCGTTTCGTGAGAACGACTGGATCGAGTTGAGTATGTCGGTACCCGGCTCCGATCAGGGAGCCTACCGGCTGCGTGCCGTGGTCACCCACCGGGACGAACGGGGCATCGGGCTGATGTTCGGTGACAAGGACGCCAGCCTGTTCCGCAGTATCGCCGCCGTGCTGCGCAACCATCGCGACGGCGACGATGGCGCCACAGAAGCCGAGGTCGCACTGCCCCCTTATGGCGCCAAGTTGACTCCGCAGGCCGACTGACGCGCGCAAGTGCCAGCGGCCGGGCGTCCCGCTCAGCGGGGGCGGGACCGCGCGGCGGCCCGGCGCCTTTCAGTCCGCCTTCGCAAACGTGTACTCGTCCCCCTTGCGAACGACCTTGACATTACCTCGGCGCATGACCACCTCCTCGCCGTCGGCGATGTCGGCAATCTCGCCGGCGACCGTGATGCGGCCCTCGCGGATCACCCCGCAATGCAGGGCGCCGAGCTTGTCGTAATGGCGGGCTGACAGGGCTAGAGAATCGGCCATCTTGCACCTCCTGAGGTGCTCTCCGGGCTAGGCTGCCCGCCAGTAGCTTACCAGGGGACCGCCCTCGCCGAATACCGGGTCCGTGTCCGGCAGGTGCACTGCGGCGATGTTGCGGTCTACCTCCGGGCGCTCGTCGGAATCGCCATAGTTCATATCGAAGTCCTGGCCCTTCGGATAACAGCCCACCACGGCGAAATTGGCGCTGCCGCCGAGCCGCTTGTGGGCCACGCCGGCCGGTACCACGATCACATCGCCCAAGGAGGTTTCCACGACCACCCCGTGGGGGCCGCCGAACTGTACTCTGGCGTGCCCGGCATAGACGCCCAGCACCTCATGGGCGGTGCTGTGATAATGGTGATAGCTGTACAGATTGTTGCGCCAGCAGCCGAAGTTCCATCCGTGACTGTGGAATACCTGCTCGATCACCGCCGCTCGATCGCCGGTGGCGGGTAGAGCGAAGGCGTGGCGGTACACCAGCAGCGGCAGCCGAGCGTTGTTGGGGAATGCGCCGTCGTCGGCGAGCGCCAGCGCCTTCGGTCGGACGGTATCCGATACGTACGCGCGCACATCGACAGCAACCCTGCTTTCGTCCATCACTGCGCCCTCCGCGCATCTGTTCTACCTTCAAAAATAGAACAGCAATGGCAGCTGAACGGTCGTACGCTCGCTGCTGTGACGCCGGTCGCAGCTTTGTTCCGATTCGGGGTCGCGCTGTGACAGTTCGTCACGCTTCCTGCAGCTCGGGACGGTCGCGAAACTGCTCCAGGACTTGTGGGTTCGCCAGCGCCTCTGCATTCTCCACACCGCGCCCGTGTACGATTTCACGCACCGCGATCTCCACCAGTTTGCCACTGCGGGTGCGGGGCAGTTCCTTCACCTGCAGGATCTTGGCCGGTACGTGCCGCGGGGTGGTATTGACGCGCACTGCGGCGCAAATGCGCTGGCGCAGCTCGTCGTCCAGGTGCAGGTCCGGCTGCAGCACCACAAACAGCACAATGCGCTCATCGCCGTGCCACTGCTGGCCGATGGCGAGACTCTCGAGGACTTCGGGCAGGTGCTCCACCTGGCGGTAGATCTCCGCGGTGCCGATGCGTACCCCCCCGGGATTGAGGACAGCGTCAGATCGCCCGTGGATGACGACACCGCCGCGCGCGGTGATCTCGGCGAAATCGCCGTGGGCCCACACCCCGGGAAAGCGCTGGAAGTACGCAGCGCGGTAGCGGCTGCCGTCGGTGTCTCCCCAGAATCCCACCGGCATGGATGGGAACGGCGCCGTACACACCAGCTCGCCCTTGGCGCCGCGGATCGACTGGCCGCCGCCGCCGAAGACGTCCACCTTCATGCCGAGCCCACGGCACTGGAGCTCACCGCGGTACACGGGTAACAGGGGATTGCCCAACGCGAAACACGACAGGATGTCCGTGCCACCGGAAATGGACGCCAGCTGCACGTCGTCCTTCACGTCCTCATAGACGTAATCGAACGACTCCGGCGCCAGGGGTGAGCCCGTGGACAGAATGGTGCGCAGGGCGCCGAGGTCGTGGCTCTCTCCGGGCCGGACCTCGGCCTTCTCCAGAGCCGCCAGATACTTCGCGCTAGCGCCGAATACGGTAATGCGCTCCTTCTCGGCCATGTCCATCAGCGCCGCGGGGTCCGGATGCATCGGCGCGCCATCGTACAGCACCAGGGTGGCACCACACGCCAGGCCGCTGACCAACCAGTTCCACATCATCCAACCGCAGGTGGTGAAGTAGAACACTCGATCCTGACGCCCGATGTCCGTGTGCAGCACGTGTTCCTTCAGGTGCTGCAGCAACGTCCCTCCGGCGCCGTGGACGATGCATTTCGGCGCGCCGGTGGTTCCGGAGGAGTACAGGATGTACACCGGATGATCGAACGGCAGCTGGGCAAACTGCGGCTCCGCGCCGTTGCCGCCGGAGGCGAACGCTTCCCACCCGCTGGCGCCTGGGATGTGCTCGCCGCCCTTGCCGTCGCCGGCGAAGGGAAACACCACCACCCGGCGCAGGCTCGGCAGGCGCCGCGCGACCGCGGACACCCGTGCCGTGCAGTCCACGACCCGACCTTTGTAGCGGTAGGCGTCGGCCGTGAACAGCAGCTTCGGCGCGATCTGGCGAAAGCGTTCCAGGATGCCCTGCTCGCCGAAATCCGGCGAGCACGACGACCAGATCGCCCCCACGCTGGTGGTGGCCAGCATCGCGATGACCGCCTCCGGGCAGTTGGGCACCAGCCCGGCGACCCGATCGCCGGCCTCCACGCCGGTGGCCCGCAGGGCCGCCGCCAGGCGGGCCACCTGCCCGCACAGCTCGCTGTAGCTCAGCTCGCGCCGGGCGCCGTCTTCGGCGTGGAACACCAGGGCGGGGTGGTCGTCCCGATAGCGCAGCAGGTTCTCCGCGAAGTTGATCCGCGCGCCGTGGAACCAGCGGGTGCCGGGCATGGCTCCGGGGTGTTCGAGCACCGTCTCCCACAGTCGCGAATGGCGCACGCCGCAGAAGGCCCACACCGCAGGCCAGAACCGTTCGGGATGGTGCACCGACCACTCGTAGAGCTGGGCGTAGTCTTCGATGCTCCCGTCCATCTCGTCGCGGGCATAGCGCAGAAAGCGCATCATGCGGCTTTGCCCGGCGCGCTCCGGGGGCGGTGACCAGATGGGTTCGTTCATGGTGAATCGCTCGACGGCCGACGGATCGGCCTGCGTTGGGCTTGCGGTCACCGCGCGGCGCGATTCGTGACCGCGGTCGCGGCCGTCCACGGCGCCGCTGCGGTAATTGGCCGCTGTTTGCTCTAAACTGAAGCACCTTCGATTGGCCGTCAACCCGCCTCACGTATCAATGGATATCAAGCGCAGGTCCTCCCCGCCCGTCCAGCTCAACCTCAATGTCCGCGGCCTGGGTCAATCGGCGACCTTGGCGATCAATGAGCGCTGCGCGGAACTACGCCGCGCGGGTCGCGAGATCTACCGTCTTGGGCTCGGCCAGTCACCGTTCCCGGTTCCGCAGGCGGTGGTGCAGGCGCTGCGCGACCATGCCGCGGAAAAAGACTACCTGCCGGTAAAAGGCCTGCTGGCCCTGCGCCAGGCGCTGGTGGACTACTACCAGCGCCAGGAGGGGCTGTCCTACTCTCCGGAGTCGGTGCTCATCGGCCCCGGTACCAAGGAGCTGATGTTCATCGTGCAGCTGGTCTATTACGGGGATCTGGTGATCCCGAGCCCCAGCTGGGTCTCCTACGCGCCCCAGGCGCACATCATCGGCCGCCACCTGCGCTGGATACCCACCGATCCCCAAACCGGTCTCGGCGTCACCCCCGAGGCGCTACGCGAGCTGTGCCGGCACGACCCCGGTCGCCCGCGGCTGCTGATCCTCAACTATCCGGGCAATCCCACCGGCAGCGCCTACAGCGCCGCGCAGCTCGAGGCCATCGCCAAGGTGGCGCGCCGCTACCGGGTGCTGGTGCTGTCGGACGAGATCTATGGCGGGTTGGATTTCGAGGGCGCGCACGTGTCCATCGCCCGCTTCTATCCCGAAGGCACCATCATCAGCAACGGACTGTCGAAATGGTGCGGCGCCGGCGGCTGGCGGTTGGGTGCCTTCGTATTTCCACCGGCCCTGGACTGGCTGCTCGAGGCCATGGCGGCGGTGGCAAGCGAGACCTTCACCTCCACCAGCGCGCCCATCCAGCACGCCGCAGTGCGCGCCTTCCAGGGCGGCGCCGACATCGAGCGCTACCTGCACCAGTGCCGTCGCATCCTGAGGGCGCTGGCACACTTCTGTTGGCAGCGCCTGCAGCAGGCCGGCGCCCAGGTCACGGAGCCCAAAGGCGCTTTTTATCTGTTCCCGAATTTCGAATCGATACGGGAGCGCCTGCACGGGAAGGGCGTGCACGGCAGCGAACAGCTGTGTCTGCGCCTGCTGGAGCAGACCGGTGTGGCCATGCTGCCCGGCACTGCGTTCGGACGCCCGGTGCGGGAACTCTCGGCGCGCATCGCCCTGGTGGACTTCGACGGCGCCGCCGCCCTGCAGGCGGTGGCCGAGCTGCCCGACGACCAGCTCCCCGACGAGGCCTTCCTGCGCCGGCACTGTGCAGGGGTGACCACCGCCGTGGAGCGGTTGTGCGACTGGGTGGCTTGAGAATGCGCCTTTGGGTCCGAGCAGCGGGCCGCTACAATCGCTGGAAACGGCACTCAGGAGACGAATCATGGTACAGACCGCCTCGACCATGCTGGAGCTGGGCAGTCCGGCCCCGGATTTTTGCCTGCCCGACCCCGCTGGCCGGCAGTTCTGCCGCGACGATTTCCGCGACCAGCCGGCGCTTCTGGTGGTGTTCATGTGCAACCACTGCCCCTTCGTGAAGCATGTTCAGGGCGCCCTCGCGGCGCTGGTCGCCGAGTATCAGCCTCAGGGGCTGGCGGCGGTGGGCATCAATTCCAATGACGTGGCCAATCACCCCGATGACGCACCCGACAAGATGGCCGAGGAGGCTGCGCGGGTAGGCTACACCTTCCCCTACCTGTACGATGAATCCCAGGCCGTGGCCCAGGCGTACCGGGCCGCGTGCACCCCCGATTTTTTCTTGTTCGACGCCGAGCGTCGGCTGGTCTACCGCGGCCAGTTCGACGATGCCCGCCCCGGCAACGCTGCGCCGGTCACGGGAGCGGACCTGCGCGGCGCCATCGAGGCGGTGCTGCGCGAGCAGCCGGTGCCGGAGCCACAGAAGCCTTCCATCGGCTGCAACATCAAATGGCGAGCGGGTAACGCGCCGGAGTATTTCGGCGCCTGAACGCCGCCGGGGTTGGCGTACTGGTACCGATCCCCTGCCGAGCTAATCTCTCGGCATGAACCGGGCTCCCTCCTACCGCTTCGTCTCGGAATGGCGTGTCGATGCGCCCCTCGCAACAGTCTGGCCTCTGGTGGCGGATCCGGAGACCTGGCCGGATTGGTGGCGCGGCTGTCAGCAGGTGGTGCGTCTCGCTCCGGCCGACCAGCATAGTCCGGTGCGCCGTTACCGGTTTCTCTGGCGCGGGCCTCTGCCCCACCAGCTCGATATCGAAGTGACCATCATCGACGAGCAACCGCCGCGGCGCTTGGCCGGCGTGGTGGCCGGGGAGCTGGTGGGCACGGCAGTCTGGAGCCTGGATGAGCAGCCGCCGGTCACGGTGGTGCGCTTCGATCTCGCGGTCGATGGGGCGAAGCCCTGGATGCGCTACCTGAGCCCGTTCGCGCGCCCGTTGTTTCACTGGAACCATCAGCGGCTCATGGAGCAGGGCCGCTTGGGACTGGACGGCCAGCTGAGCACCGCCACCCGGGCGCAGCGCTGACCGCGGTGCGCGTTCTTCTGATCCTCGGTCACCCCCGGTCCGACAGCTTTGGCGCTGCCCTCTGTGAGGCGTTGCGTCAGGGGATCGCGGATGCGGGCCTGGAGCACCGCACCCTCGCAGTCGCCGCACTGGCGTTCGACCCCGACGTGCGCCAGCCCTCGCCCGCGGACCAGGCCCTGGAGCCGGACCTTCAGGAGGCCCAGGGTGCGATCGCCTGGGCCGATCACCTGGTGTTCGTCTACCCGACGTGGTGGGGAACCCTGCCCGCGCGCCTGAAGGGATTCCTCGACCGTGTGCTGACCCCGGGTTTCGCGTTCTCGTACCGACCCGGGACGGAGGGGTGGGATCCGCTGCTGGCCGGCAAGACGGCCGAGCTGATGACCACCATGGACACCCCGGGCTGGGTGTACCGTTGGATCTATGCAGCGCCCGGATATCGGGCGATGGCCCGGGCCACGTTGGGATTCTGCGGCGTGCGCACGGTCCACATCAGCCGCTTCGGGCCAGTGCACCGCTCGACGCGGGATCAGCGCGACCGCTGGCTGCGGGAGGCGCGCGCGCGCGGCCGCAGCCTGGCGGCCGGCCCCCGTCCGCCGCTGCGCCGCGGCATGTTCAAGCTCGGCGCCTGGCTGCGGGCGCTGCGGCTGCAGTTCTATCCCATGACCTGGATGGTCTATGCGGCCGGCGCTCTGCTGGCGACCTCGGGAGCGCGGTCCCTGGACGCAGGCCTGTTCTGGGTGGGCTACCTGGCGCTGTTCGCCCTCGAGGCGGCCACGGTGTTCAGCAATGAGTACTTCGACTTCGAGACCGACCGCCGCAATCCCAACGCGGGGCCGTTCAACGGTGGCTCGCGGGTGCTGGTGGACGGCAGCCTCAGTCGTGCCGAGCTGCGCACCGGCATTGCCGCGGCCCTGCTCGTGTTCCTGTTCGCCTGCGTATGGCTGCTGACGTCCATGGCAGACGCCCGGGTGAGCGCCGCAGGCGTACTGCTGGTACTCGCCGTGCTGGCGCTCGGCTATACGGTTCCGCCCCTGAGGCTCTCCTATCGGGGGTTGGGCGAACTCGACGTAGCGGTCACCCACAGTATCGGTGTGCTGCTGGCGGGGTATGTGTTCCAGGGCGGCGTCTGGACCGATCCGCCGCCTTGGCTTCTGGCATTGCCGCTGGCCTTGGCGGTTCTGCCGGCCATCGTCCTGTCGGGAATCCCGGACCGCGAATCCGACGCCGCGGCCGGCAAGCGCACGCTCGCGGTGCGCCTCGGCGTGCGCGGCGCCGTCGCCCTGGCCGGGGGCGCGGCGTTCGCCGCCACAGCCGCGGCCATATTCCTGGTGGGCGGCGGCTGGGACGCGGGCGTATACGCGGGCGTGGTCTGTCTCGCCGGTGTACACGCTCTGCTGCTGGCGGCGATCCTCGGGCGCCGACTGCGGCAGGACCGCCGCTGGGCGCGGATCGACGGACCGACGGCGCTGGCGCTGACCTTCATGCTGTGGTTCGGCGCCGCGCCCCTGGTGCTGCTCAGCTGAGCCTCAGTAGACGATCGAACGGCCCTCGATTTCGCTCTTACGCCGGTCGTACTCGTCCTGGCTGATTTCTCCGCGGTCGCGTTGAGCGTTGAGCTCGTCCATGGCCTGCTTGTTCTGGTACTCGTAAGCACCGCCGGTCACCGCCGCGCCCGCCGCGGCACCGCCCACGGTTTCACGGGTACAGCCGGTCGCGGCGCCGGCCACTGCCGCCAACAGGGCGACGGCCATCCATGTCTTATGCGTCTCCATAATCGCACCTCCTGTGTGAAGACTTTCCTCGGGCCCGGTGGACTAACCCAAAATCTAGGCTCCGCCCGACGGTGTTCTACCGTAGGGAGGCTGCGGATTGGGGCGGGTGGAGGCCGCGCCGGCGCGGCGCTACCATGGGACCATGAAATTTACGGTCGCAATTCCGGTCGCGGTGCTGGGCTTGATGGCGCTCTCTCCCGCGTGGGCGGACGTGCCGGCGGAGGCGCGCGACGTATTCGACCGGTACCAGTCCCTGGAGCGCAGCTTCGATCCCCAGTTGGCGGAACTGTACGACGACGATGCGGTGATCCTGGTCACCCGGGTGTACGCCAACGGCGTGGTTCGCCACCTGAAGATTCCCGGAGATGTCTACAAGCTCGCGCTGCGCCAAAGCATGGAGGCGGCCGCGGAGGCGGGCGACTTCAATCAGTACAACGACATCGAGTTCGCGAGCCGCGATGGCGCGGTGGAAGTGACCGCCCAGCGCTACAACCTGTGGCGGAACTACTCCAGCCCCTACCGTGCGCTGCTGCGCGTTGACGAGGACGGCTACTGGAGAATCGTTGAGGAACGGATGGAAACCCAGGTGCCCTATACCGCCAGCGAGTGAGCGGCGCCGTCAGGGGCATTCGCCGAGACGTTGTCCCTCCAGCTTCTGCACCATGGTCATGTCTCCCATTTGGCCTCCGCTCGTCTGGATCTCAACGCGCCCCTTGTACGCGTCGCCGGCGTAGGTCAACTGTCCACGGCCGTCCATCTGCATGTCCTCGCTCTTGCATTCGATCCGCCAGCTGACGCTGTTGCCCTCGGTCTTCTGGTCGACCACGCGGCACTCCTGATCGGAGCTTTCCACCTGCGGCACGAGATCCTCTTCGCGCAGGCACTGGCGGTGGGTGACCGGGGGCATTTGCATCGGCATGCCCGCCATCTCGGTGCGCACAGTCGTCTCCCACAGGCCGGGCCGCATGTTGGGGTCAGCCGCGGTGGCATGGCTCAGGGCCAGGCCGCAGATCATGGCCGCCAGGCGGATGATTGCGCTCATTGTTCGTCTCCCGAAGTGAGGATATGGCGGTAGTGTGGCCCAGATCGGCGGGCGCTGCACCAGTCGGGCGATGGACTAGCTTCGAACCAAGACCAGAGCGAGAGCGCCCATGTTCCATTATGGGGACGGCGAAGAGCTGTACTGGGACCAGCGGCACGGCGAGGTGCGATTCGTTGTGCCGGGCGAACGCGCAACGCTGCTGTGTCGCATCGAGGCAGGCGCCCTGGAAAAGGAAGGCGCACGGGGCGACGACGCTGCCAGCTGCTTGGCGGCGGCGCAGCGGTGTTTCGAGCACATCACCCGGCGCATCAGCGACAAGCTCGCGCTGGGCCTCACGGAACCCGATGGCTCGGTGCTGGTGCGCGCCCGCGACTGGTAGCGCGCGTTGAGAACCCAGCGGCCGTTGCTACCCTGAGTGCTCACGATCGGACATCGTCGCCCCCAGGGGCAAGGAGCGCAATCATGGCCGCACAGCCCGAATCCGTCATGAAGAACGAGCATTACGATATCGTCAGCGTGCTGTACCACACGTTGCAGGGCGCGGAGACCTGCCAGCGCTATATCCAGGATGCAGAGCGGGAAGGCGATCGCGAAGTGGCGGATTTCCTACGCGAGGCGCAGGATCAGAATCTCAAGCTCGCCGCGCGGGCCAAGAAGCTGCTGGCTTCGCGGGTCAACGCCTGAGCCCACCGTTCATGCCCGCACCCCCAGGCACTGGAGGGTGGTCGGGAAGCGCTGGCCACTTGACCACTACCTCTCCGGGCAGCGGCCGCGCGCGCGACCGGCGCGCGCTGCGCGCATGTGCTTCAGAACGCAGCGCGCCGCCAGGCGGCGGCGCGTGGTCCTCGTGGCTCCGGCCCCGGGTGACGGACCGGTTCGCGGGCGTCACTTCTCGGGCTTGCCGAAATCGCGATGCTCCTCCGGGTCGAATTCCTTGGCGCGGTCGCGGCCCTTACGCTCGGCCTCGAGGTCTTCCTTGGACTTCTTGGCCGCCGGGTCGACTTTACCCGACTCGACGAATTCCTTGGTCTTTTCCTCGTAATGACGCGCCGACTCGCGGTCGCCTTCGCCCTGATTCTTGCTCATGGGAGCCTCCTGCTCGTTGATTGATCGATGCCCGGAATGTAGGTCAGCCGCGGACCCACGCAAACGCAGGTGCCCCGCGGGTGAGGCCGACTCGTTGGCCGCCCGCGGGGTGTGGACTAGGTTCGATGGAAAGGATTGCGTTGGCTCGACGCGGGCCAGGAGATGACCCCATGGACGAACATTTCGGCTGGACTCGGGCGTGGCGTGCACCCGCGGTGCTCCTGGGCGCCGTGCTGCTGTTCGGCGGCCACGCGCAGGCTCAGCAATCGAACGACGAAGCCGGGCCGGGCGTGGATCTCACGCCCGAGGGGGACACCTATCCTGAGCGCACCTCCAATCCCGGGCATGCGGACGCGGACTCCGGCTCCGCCGGGACTGTCTTCAGCTTCTCCTTCAATGAGCTGGACGTGAACGGCAACGACATCGTCACCCGCGAGGAGGCGCAAGCCGATCCGGCGCTGCGGGAGGCGTTCGCCGACGTCGATCAAAACGGGGATCTGAAGATCTCGCCCACGGAGTTCGCCGCCTTCGAGGAGCTACGCCTGCTTCGAGAGCGCCAGGGCGCCGGAAACGGAGCCCCCCGGAGTGATGAGCCGCAGAGCGACAACGCGCAGTCGCCGGGCGGTGCCGGTTCCGCGCCCGCCGGACGTTGAGTTATCCCAGACCGGCAGTGTGGTAAATTGTGGGCTGGATCACGCAGGGCCGGTACCCGGCGGCCGCTAGCGAGTGGTAAGCGCCGCCCTCTGGCGCCCTGGCGGCAACTTGACCGGCGCAAAACGCGCTGACTAGACTCGACAGCAGTGCCGGCCCCGGCGCCCGGCCCGCGCGGAGTGGCCCGTGTCCGCAGTCCTGACTTCGCCCCCACCCATGGCAGGCCGTACGCCGGTGCTGCGGATGTGGGTGACGGTCCTTTGCGGCGCCCTGCTCGGCGCCCTGCTGATGTCCCTGTTCGCGCTTTCGCGTTCCGGCGACGAGCTCGGCTCTCTGCGCTTTCCGGCGGAGTCCGCCGGGCGCATGCTCGATCGGCATCTGAATTTCTACGAAGGCTACGACCACACCCCCGCCTGGGAACGAACCTATTTTGCGCTCTTGTTCGGCAGCCGCGACCATGTTCAGGAGCAGGCGGTGGGCATCTACCGTGAAGTCCTGGCCTATATCGAGGCCCGGCCGGACGCGGCGACCTCGTGGGCGCAGCTCAACACCCGCGCCCGGCTGCTGGTCACCTTGGGCGAGACCGGCCAGCACGAGGCGCTGGTGCGCGAGCTGTCGCGCGCGGATCCGAGTCTGGACGAAGAAGTGGTGGCCGGTGCCATTCGTTTCGCCTACCTGGGCGAGGAGGTGGCGGGCGGCATACCCGAGATCCAGTATGGGGCGCGCCTGCTTCCCCTGGGTTGGGCGTCGGATCGGTTGGAGCTGCGCCTCGCCGAGAAGCTCGGTTACACCTATGTGGGCGCCCGCGCCAGCGAGCGGTTGCAGGCCAACGGCGAACGTTGGCGCAGCCGGGTGTTGTGGTTGTCGGCAGCCATGCTGGCGGTGCTCGGCGCCGGCACCTGGGTATGGCTCCGGGGGCGGCGCTGGCTGAGCACCCCCGAGGCATGGCGCAACGGCGCCCTGCAGCGGCCCTGGGACACCACCGCCGGCGTCGGGGTCGTGGTGCGGGCCGCACTCCTGGGACTGGTGATCGCCGTTACCCTCAGCGTCCTGGCGGGGTCCTATTTCCAGCCCGGCGTATTGAGCCTGTGGAGCTCGCTCATTGCCTCGGTCCCCATGCTCTGGTTGATGCATCGGCATCTGTTGCGGCCGCGGGGCCTCGGTTTCGTGTCCGCCTTTGGCCTCAGCCTGAGGGGTGTGGGGGTGCTGCGCTTCGCCCGCATCACCGCCGCGGTACTGGCACTGGAATGGAGCGGCTCGCTGCTGATCGCCTGGCTGGGTTGGCAGTTCGGGTTGCAGTCCCATTGGTCCGATGGGGTCTACGAGCGCTTCATCTTCGGACCGTGGCAGACCGCGTTCCTCGGGGGCGTGAATCTGGTCCTGTGGGCGCCGGTCTTCGAGGAACTGGGATTCCGCGGCCTGATCTACGGCACGTTGCGTACCCGCCTGCGTCCCTGGCACGCCATCGTCGCCAGTGCGCTGCTGTTCAGCGCCTTGCACCTGTACTCCCTGGTCGGCTTCCTCGCGGTACTGTGGAGCGGTCTGGTCCTGGCGTGGGCCTACGAGCGCTTCGGCAGCCTGCTGCCGGGAATGGTGGTGCACGCCGCCGGCAACCTGCTGGCCCTTGGACCCCTGGTGCTGTTCTATCGCTGAGCCACGGGTCACCGACTCCCTAAAGGCTTGTCTGCCCCGGACGTTATAGCGAGAACTGCCCGGGTGCGCGGTTTGGCGCGTGCCGGTACGATTCTTTTGGGAGGAGCAGTATGACCGCAGAGTCCTCAGCGTCCCACGGCACCACCGAAGCGCAGGAGAAGTCCATCGTTCTGGTGGCCGACGACTCCCGGGTGATGCGGGTTGCCCTGACCCGCATCCTCAAGGACGAGTACATCGTCTTGGAGGCTGAGCATGGCGAGGACGCCTGGCGCAAACTGACCGCCGAGACCGGTGTGCAGATGGTGTTCTCCGACCTGTCCATGCCCGAGTTGGACGGCTTCGGTCTGCTGGAGCGCATCCGCACCTCCGATCTGCCGCGCATCCGCGACGTGCCCTTCATCGTCATCACGGGCAACGAGGACGACCAGGGTGTGCGTAAACAGGCCCTGTCCCGCGGCGCGACCGATTTCATCCTCAAGCCCTTTCAGACCGCCGAGATCAAGGCGCGGGCCAAGGCCCATGTGGACCATCTGCGCAAGCTGCGGGCCGCCTCAACCGCCCTCGAACAGGCATCCACGGAAGACGCGGCTACGGGGCTTGCCAATCAGCGCTTCTTCCTGCAGCGCGCCGCGGAGGCCTTGTCGTTCGGAACCCGCCAAGGGCTCGGGGTGGGTCTGCTGTTCGTGCAGTTGGATCGCTGGGCGGCGTTCGTACAGCAGCGCGGCGCGGACGTCGCCGGAGCGTTGCTGCGGGACGTGGGCGAGGAGCTGCGTCAGCACGTGCGCCATGAGGACGTGTTGGCGCACTTCGGCGACGGACGCTTCGCATTGCTCAGTCCCGCGGCCACCCGGGCAGGTTCACGGCAGCTGGCGCGGCGCATCCTCGATGCGGTACGCGCGCGCAAACTGGCCCACCAGGGTCAGGCGCTGAGCGTGACCGCAAGCATCGGGATCGCGGTGGCCGATGACGGGGGCGACGCGGACGTGGATCGGCTGCTCGAGCGCGCCGATCGGCTGTTGGCGAAGGCGATTCGCGACGGTGGCGACGCGGTCCTGGAAGACGATTACCTGCGTGCCCACGACGACGCGCCCGGCACCGAGGCGGTGAACCCGCCGCCCGTGCCCGTGGATCCTGCCGTGGTCCAGAAGCTGCGGGTGGAGCTCGCCGAGGCGCGCCAGCTTGCCGAGAGCCGTCAGGTGCAGTTGGAAGGCGCCCAGTCGGCGCGCGAGGACGCGGTCCGCCAGCTCCAGGAACTTGGCGAGCAGCTCGAGGCGGCACGCGCCGCAGGCGATGCGCGTCCCCAGCTGGAGGCCGAGCAGATCGCGCGCCGGAAGCTCGAGCAGGAGCTCGAGCAGCTGCGTGCAGAACTGCAACGCATGAGCGGCGAACGGGTGGATCTTCAATCCCGAATCGACCAGACAGAACAGGCGCGCCAAGCCATGGATGCGCAGCTCGCCGCCGCCAAGGCGCAGGCCGAGGTGGCTCAGGGTGAGGCGACGCGACAGGCCGTCGAGCTCGAGCGTGAACGTGCGGCGCGCCACCAGGCGGAGTCCGAGCTTGCCAAGCTGCAGCTTCAGGAGGTCGCGCGCCGGGAAACCGAGCGGCATGCGGCTGAGGCCGAGCGCGAACGCGCGGCCCGGAGTGTGTTCGCCCGCTTGCTGCATTGCATGCGCGGCGACAAGCGGTAGGAACGGTCCTCGACGGGAGTAGGCAGCGCCGGTCTGCGAGTGCGCTGTGACGGAGCGGGGCGGTGGCCGGAAACGGCCATCGCCCTTTTTGCTTGGCGCAGCTGAATACCTGCGTGAGTAACGAGGTAGATACCGGCGTACGGCGTTCTAGAGTGGCAATGGAAAGCAAACACTCTCACGGAGGACTTGGTCATGGAAACGAGACATTGGAGGCTGGCGGCCCTGCTGTCGATGCTGTTCGTGCTTGGTGGCTGCAATACGCTCGAAGGCGCCGGGCAGGATATCGAGGCGGGCGGCGAAAAGATCGAGGAAGAGGCGAAGGAAAACCGCTAAGAACCGCCACGCCGAACGCACCCGAGGCAGCCTCGGGTGCGTGCTTCTTTCCCTTCCGACCGGCGGAGCCGCACCCTGACACGCTGCCGTCCCGTAGGTTCCAGCCCAACGCTTTAAATGTTCCGGCATCGTCCGTCTGACGGTGCCGAGCCGGGTCATCGCGCCTTCGAGATGGCGCCCAGTATTCCCCTCAGGATCTGTCTCCCCAGGGAGCTGCCGATGGCACGGGCGACACTCTTGGTGAACGCTTCGCCGACGCCCTGCCGCCCGCTGCTCCCGCTTCGGGTCTTCTCGGCGGTGTCGGCTTGCGCCGCCTGACGGGCGCGGGCCTCGAGCAACTCGTGAGCCGATTCGCGGTCAACGATGCTGTCGTAGCGGCCGGTCAGGGGGCTGCGGCTCATGGTTTGCGCCCGCTCGTCGGCGGTGGCCGGGCCGATGCGCGAGGTCGGCGGGCGGATGAGGGCACGCTGCACGATTCCCGGAGTACCCTTGGCGTCGAGCAACGACACCAGGGCTTCGCCCACCCCCAGTTCCGTGATCACCCGTTCGGTGTCCAGGGCCGCGTTGGTGCGCATGGTCTGCGCCGCGGCGCGCACCGCCTTCTGGTCGCGGGGCGTGAAGGCGCGCAGGGCGTGTTGCACCCGGTTGCCGAGCTGACCGAGAACGCTGTCGGGGATGTCCAATGGATTCTGGGTGACGAAAAACACGCCCACCCCCTTGGAGCGGATCAGGCGCACCACCTGCTCGATCTGCTGCACCAGCGCCTTGGGCGCATCGTCGAACAGCAAATGGGCCTCGTCGAAGAAGAACACCAGCTTCGGCTTGGCCTGGTCGCCCACCTCCGGCAACTCCTCGAACAGCTCCGCCAGCAGCCACAGCAGGAACGTGCCATAGGCCTTCGGGGTGCGCATCAGCCGGTCGGCGGCCAGCACGCTGATGACCCCGTGGCCGGAAAAGTCGGTGTGCATAAGGTCGCTGAGCGCCAGGGCGGGCTCGCCGAAGAATCCCGCCGCCCCCTGCTGCTCCAGGCCGAGCAAGCCGCGCTGAATGGCGCCCACGGACGCGCCGCTGACGTTGCCGTAGACTGCCTTCAGCTCACCGGCGTTGTCGGCCAGATGGGTGAGCAGGGTACGAAGATCCTTGAGGTCGAGCAGCAGCAGGCCCTGGTCGTCGGCCAGTTTGAAGGCGATGTTCAGCACCCCCTCCTGGACGTCGTTGAGCTCCAGCAGCCGCGCCAGCAGCACCGGGCCCATGTCCGAGACGGTTGCACGGATGGGGTGTCCCTGTTCGCCGAACAGGTCCCAGAACACGGTCGGATAGGCGCCTGGCGCGAAGTCCTCGAGCCCGACTTGCCGGGCGCGCTCCAGCAGCTTGGGCTTGGTCTCGCCCGGCTGGCTGATCCCGGACAGGTCCCCCTTCACGTCGGCCATGAACACCGGCACGCCGCGGCGCGAGAAGCCCTCGGCCAGGACCTGCAGGCTCACGGTCTTGCCGGTGCCAGTGGCGCCGGCGATGAGCCCGTGGCGATTGGCCATGCTGAGCAGAAGGTGCAGCGGCCCCTCGCCGCGCCCCACCAGGATCTGCTGTTCGACGCTTTGCATGCCGTGGGCTCCCCCCGGACCCGGTGGTCCATTGCCGTTGAGTTTAGATCCGCGCAGCGCCATCATGCTGCGCCGCCCGTCGGCGCGACGCTGCGCCCGCGGGCAGCGCGCTTCAGGGCTGCAGCGGCGGCGCGCTCCTGCTGTAGTTGAGGTTCTCGGGGGCGACCGCCCCGCCGGAGATGATGAAGGTCATGGCCTCGTCGAGGGTCCAGGAGGTGGAGATCAGGTTTTCCACCGGGACGATCTCCAGGTAGCCGGAGGTGGGATTGGGCGTGGTGGGCACATACACCGCCGCCAGCTCCTGACCGGTGTCGGCGTCCCGAAGGACCCGGGTGACGAACCCCACCGCCTTCATCTCCGACGTGGGAAACGGGATCAGCACCACCCGTTGTACCCGCTCGGGTTTCTGCTGCAGGGCGGCGAGCAGCTTCTTGGTGCCGCCATAGATGGTCTGCACCAGCGGGATGCGCGCCACCAGCGCATCGAACGCCGCCAGCAGCTGGCCGCCGATCACCCGGGTGGCGGTCCAGCCGAGCAGGTACAGGGCGGCGATGGTCACCACGATGGCCAGTGTCGACTGAAACCAGGGGGCATAGAGCCAGTGAGCCACGGAGGGCAGGTACTGGTCCACGGCATTGGCGAAGGCCCGCACCCAGGGCGCGCCCACCCGCGAGAGCTGGGTGAAGATCAGCTTGAACACCAGCCAGGTGATCCAGATAGGGATGGCAGTCAGCACGCCGGCGATGAGGTAGCGCTGGGCGCGGGACGAAAAACTCTTGTGATCCTCTTTGGTCATGGATTTCTCCCGGCTCGTTGACGTACGCAGCAGCCCTGCGCTGTTCATACCACGCTCCCGTCCCACCGACCACCGACCCGGGCGTGTTGCCGCCCGGGCGCCGGGCCGCTATGGTTCGGACAGGTCACCGATCCGCGGAGCCCGCTCGTCATGGAACAGCCCGCCCTCTGGGAATCCATTCTCATCGGCGTCCTGGTCGTGTTGCTGCTGCTGTGGTTCCGGCCCGGATTCAAGCAGGCCATGCGCCAGAGCCGCGAGGCGGAGAAGGACTGGCGTGGCGTGTTGCTGCCCATCGGCGCGGTGGTGCTGTTCGTCATCCTGGTCATCATGCTGGCCGCATCGGGCTGACCCACCCGCTTGACGCATGTCAATACGCCCCGCACGGGCGACCCTATACTGGTGTCGAACGCACCCCGCACCGGCACCAGCCATGTCCGAGACCACCCACATCACCATCGACGGCAACGAGGCGGCCGCACGGATCGCCTATGGCATCAACGAAGTGGTGGCGATCTACCCGATTACGCCGGCCTCTCCCATGGGCGAGCTGGCCGATCAGTGGTCCGCCGACGGGCGGCCGAACCTTTGGGGCGCGGTCCCCGCGGTCATCGAGATGCAGAGCGAGGGCGGCGCCGCCGGCACCGTCCACGGCGCGCTGCAAAGTGGTGCCTTGACCACCACCTTCACCGCCTCCCAGGGCCTGCTGCTGATGATCCCCAACATGTACAAGCTCGCCGGGGAGCTGACGCCAACCGTGTTCCACGTGGCCGCCCGCTCCCTGGCCTGTCAGGCCCTGTCGATCTTCGGCGACCACAGCGACGTCATGGCGGCGCGCGCCACGGGCTTTGCCATGCTGGCATCCAATTCCGTTCAGGAGGCCCACGACCTGGCGCTGATCGCCCAGGCCGCCAGCCTGGAGGCGCGCATCCCGGTGCTGCATTTCTTCGACGGCTTTCGCACCTCCCACGAGATCGCCAAGATCGAGCCCATCGAGCAAGGGGTGGTCCGCGCCATGATCGACCAGGAGGCCGTGGCCGGCCATCGGCAACGGGCCTTGTCGCCGGAGCATCCCGTACTGCGGGGTAGCTCGCAGAATCCGGACGTCTACTTCCAGGCGCGGGAGACGGTCAATCCCTATTACGCACGCATGCCCGCGTGCGTGCAGCAGGTGATGGACCGTTTCGCCGGGCTCACGGGACGCCGATACCGGCTGTTCGATTATCTGGGCGCGCCCGACGCCGAGCGGGTGCTGCTGTTGATGGGCTCGGGGGCGGACGCCGTGCACGAGACGGTGGAGCACCTGCTCGCCCGCGGCGAGAAGGTGGGCGTGGTAAAGGTGCGCCTGTACCGACCGTTCGATCCCGCGGGATTGGCCGCGGCGCTGCCTGCCAGCGTGCGCGCCGTGGCGGTGCTGGATCGCACCAAAGAGCCGGGCGCCGACGGCGAGCCCCTCTACAAGGACGTGGTGACAGCCCTCGCTCGTGCGGCCATGACCGGCGCCCGACCGTTGCCCCAGGTGATCGGCGGACGCTATGGCCTGTCGTCCAAGGAGTTCACCCCCGGCATGGTCAAGGCGGTGTTCGACGAGCTCGGTCGCGAACGGCCCAAGCACCCGTTCACCATCGGCATCGTCGACGACCTGACCGGCACCAGCCTGGAGTGGGATTCCACGTTGCGCACCGACGCCAACCGTGCCATGGACTGCGCGGTGTTCTACGGTCTGGGCTCCGACGGCACCGTCAGCGCCAACAAGAACGCCATCAAGATCATCGGCGAGCACACCGATCGCTTTGCCCAGGGCTATTTCGTCTACGATTCCAAGAAGGCCGGCGCGGTGACCGTCTCTCACCTGCGCTTCGGCCCGCAGCCGATCCGTTCCACCTACCTGATCGGCGACGGCCAGGCGGGGTTCGTCGCCTGCCATCAGCCCGTGTTCCTGGAACGCTACGACATGCTCGCCAAGGCCGCCGACGGGGGCGTGTTCCTGCTCAACGCGCCCGAGCCGCCCGAGCGGGTCTGGGACGCACTTCCGCGCAGCGTGCAGCAGCAGATCATCGACAAGCACCTCGTGTTCTATGCCATCGACGCCTATGCCGTGGCGGAGCGCATGGGCATGGGGCGGCGAATCAATACCGTGATGCAGGCCTGCTTCTTCGCCATCTCGCAGGTGCTGCCGCGCGAGCAGGCGATCGCGGCCATCAAGGAGGCGGCGCGCACCACCTATGTCAGGGCCGGTGCGCGCGTGGTCGAGGCCAACCTCGCGGCCATCGATGCCGCGCTCCACAACCTGCACCGCATCGATGTCCCGGCACAGGCGACCAGTACCATCGCCCAGCGCCCGCCGGTACCGGAGGCGACCACCGGCTTCCTGCGCAGCGTCACCGCCGAGCTCATCGCCGGGCGCGGCGACGGCATTCCCGTGAGCCTGCTGCCCGCCGACGGTACCTATCCCACCGGCACGGCCGCCCTCGAGAAGCGCAACCTGGCCCTGGAGATCCCGGTGTGGGAGCCGGACATCTGCACCCAGTGCGGTAAGTGCGTGTTCGTCTGCCCCCACAGCGTCATCCGCAGCAAGGTCTTTCCCGCGCAGGCCGCGGCCGACGCGCCGCCCACTTTCAAGTACGTGCCGGTGCGCAGCAAGGACTTCGCCGCGGGTCTGCAGATCAGCTATCAGGTGGCCCCGGAGGACTGCACCGGCTGCGCGTTGTGTGTGGACGTCTGCCCCATTCGGGACAAGGCCGACCCCGAACGAAAGGCCGTGAACATGCGCCCGCAGCCGCCGCTGCGTGACTCGGAGGCCGACAACTGGGCGTTCTTCACCGGCCTGCCGGAGTACGACCACGGCAAGCTCAAGACCGCGACCATTCCCCAGTCGATGCTCATGGAGCCGCTGTTCGAGTTCTCCAGCGCATGCGTGGGGTGCGGCGAGACCCCTTACATCCGCCTCGCCACCCAGTTGTTCGGCGAGCGTATGGTGGTGGCGAACGCCACCGGCTGCTCGTCCATCTACGGCGGCAACCTGCCGACCACACCGTGGACCCACAATGCAGCGGGCCGCGGCCCCGCCTGGAACAACTCGCTGTTCGAGGACAACGCCGAGTTCGGGTTGGGGCTGCGCATCGCCGCCGATCAACTGGGGCGCAGCGCCGCTCAGGGTGTGCAGGCGCTGCGGCCGCGACTCGGTGACGAACTGGCCGATGCGCTGCTGGGGGCCGACCAGTCCGAAGAGGCGGGAATCCACGACCAGCGGCAACGGGTCGCGGCGCTGCGCGAACGCTTGCGCGCCATGGACGACACCGAAGCCCGCGCGTTGGAATCCGTGGCCGACTATCTCATCCGCCGCAGCGTCTGGATTATCGGCGGCGACGGCTGGGCCTACGACATCGGTTTCGGCGGCCTCGATCACGTGCTGGCGTCGGGCCGCGACGTCAATATCCTGGTGCTGGACACCGAGGTGTACTCCAACACCGGCGGCCAGACCTCCAAGGCGACACCCCTGGGTGCGGTGGCCAAGTTCTCCGCCGCCGGCAAGCCGGTGGCCAAGAAGGACCTGGCGCGCCTGGCCATGGATTATGGTCAGGTGTACGTAGCCCAGGTGGCGTTCGGCGCCAAGGACACCCAGACGTTGCGTGCGTTTCTGGAGGCGGAGTCGTTCCGGGGTCCGTCGCTGATCATCGCCTACTCGCCCTGCATCGCACACGGTGTCGACCTGACCTTCAACCTGCGCCAGCAGGACCTGGCGGTGCGCAGCGGCCACTGGCCGCTGCTGCGCTACGATCCCCGCCGGGCCGAGCAAGGCAAGAACCCCCTGCATCTGGATTGCACCGAACCGTCCATACCGTACCGGGAATACGCCGCCACCGAAGCGCGGTTCAACGTCCTGGCGCGCACCCACCCGCAACGCTCGGAACGGTTCCTGGACCAGGCCCAACAGCAGGTGCACGAACGCTACCACCATTACCGGCAACTGGCGGAGCTTCCGGGAGCGGCACCGGACACCGCCGGCGGTAAGGAGGGCTGACATGGCCGACCTGCGCACCACGTACCTTGGCCTGGAGCTCGCCAATCCTCTGGTGCCGTCCGCCTCGCCCTTGTCGCGGGACCTGGACACCGCCCTGCGCCTGGAGGACGCCGGCGCCGCCGCCCTGGTGATGTACTCCCTGTTCGAGGAGGAGCTGCGCAGCAATGAGGAGACGGCAGCCCGCTTTCTGCTGGACCAGGACATCGGTTTCGGCGAGGCGTCCAGCTTCCTGCCGCTGAGCGATCGTTACCGCCACGGCCTCGATCACTATCTGGAACAATTGCGGCGGTTAAAGGAGCGGCTCGCCATCCCGGTGATCGCGAGCGTCAACGGCGTAACCCTCAGCGGCTGGCTGGACCATGCCCGCGCACTCGCGCAAGCCGGCGCCGACGCCCTGGAGCTCAACGTCTACTACGTGGCGGCGGACATGCACGAGTCGAGTACGGCGATCGAGGCCCGCTACGTCGAGCTGCTGCGGGAGCTGCGCGCCCAGGTGTCGCTGCCGATCGCCATGAAGCTCTCGTCCCAGTTCAGCTCCGTGCCCCACATGGTGCGGCGCCTGGAGGACGCCGGCGCCGCCGGCGTGGCGTTGTTCAACCGGTTCTACCAGCCGGACATCGACCTGGCGACGCTGCGGGTCAGTGCGCGCCTGCAGTTGTCCACCTCCCACGATTCGCTGCTCGCCATGCGCTGGATCGCCATCCTGTACGGTCGGGTGCAGCTTTCCCTGGCGGCCACCGGCGGTATCCACAACGCCGAGGACGTGGTGAAACTGCTGCTCGCCGGCGCCGACGTGACCCACCTGTGCAGTGCCCTGCTGCTGCATGGTCCCGCGCATCTGGGGGAAATCCGGGCCGGGTTGGAACGCTGGCTGGACAAGTCGGTTTACGAGTCCCTGGATCAGATGCGAGGCAGCGTCAGTCAGTTGCACGTGGACGACCCCGCCCGCTATGAGCGTGCCAACTATCTCGCGGTGCTCGGCAGCTATGCCCCGGCGCCCGGGGTGCGCCGCTGAGGAGGCCGTCCATGAGGCGTCGGCTCGGGTTCTTTGCCGTGCTCGCCGCGCTGATCGCGGGGGTCGCCGTCGGGGCGCAACGGGCCGGGGAACTGGTGGTCATCGACACCCCGGTTTCCGAGGACCTCTACGCTGCCGGGCGCAGCATCGAGCTCCTCGCCGCCGTGGATGGCGACGTCGTGGCGGCCGGGCAGTCGGTGATCGTCGCCGCGCCGGTGTCGGGGGACCTGCTGGCGGCGGGCGAGCGGGTCGTAGTCCGCGGGGCCGTGGGAGACGATGCTCGGCTTGCCGGGCGCCTGGTCCGGGTGAGCGCGCAGATCGCCGATCACCTGGTTGCCGCCGGGCAGGAGGTTGAGCTCGGCCCAGAGAGCCGCGTGGGCGCCTGGGCTTGGCTGGCCGGCGAGACGGTCATCGTGCACGGCACCGTGACCGGTGACGTGAGCGTGGTCGCGCGTCGCATCGTCATCACCGGCCAGTTGCTCGGACGCGCCGATCTGCAAGCCGAGTCCATCGAGTTGCGTGAAGGCGCCCGGGTCGCCGGCGATCTGGTGCTGCGCAGTGAGGGCGAGCCACGCATCGCGCCTGGGGCGGTCCTCGAAGGCGAGCAGCGGCGCCTCGCCCCCAAGGCGCCGTCGGTCGACGCGCCCGATGCCGCGGCTGGCGGTACGCTGATGTTTGCAGCCGTTGCCGTGGCGGGTGTCGTGCTCTATCTCCTGTTCCCCCACCTGGCCACCGCCAGTGCGGAGACCGCTCGCGCACGGCCATGGGCCTCCCTGGGCCTGGGACTTGCCGTGCTCGCGGCAACGCCGCTGTTGGTGGCCGCCCTGCTGGCCACCGTCGTCGCCGCCCTGCTTGGGGTGGTGCTGCTGCTGCTATACCTGTGCGCCCTGGTGTTCGGGATGGCCGCCGGCCTGTTCTTCCTGGGCCGCCAGGCCCTGGTGCTGGCGCTGCGCCGGGCGCCCGGGCGCCTCGCCCACGTCCTGGCGCTGCTCGGCGCCGCACTGGTCGTCGCCCTGCTGCAGTATGTCCCGGTGGTGGGTGGGCTGGCGGCTTTCGTCCTGCTGTTGCTGGGCCTGGGAAGTCTGCAATTGCAGTACTGGTGGGCCTATCGGAGGATGTATAGCGGCGTGCGAAGAACGGACTGAGTGGATACGCCGTGGTGAGCGCAAACGGCAGTGTGCGAAGTGAATCGCGTCGAGTGAGTCGGGTGGGAGCACGGGTTGCATAGGACGGCCCGCGGCCGCCGTGCGTCCTCGCGCCTGGTGACGCACGGCGCACCCGATGGAAGTGAGCGATTCCCGTTCCCATCCCCAGTCCGCTACCGTCGGTCCTTCTCATCGTCCGATCGCCTCGCCATAATCGTCCGCCCATGGCCCGCTACCGCCCACCCCAGCAATCCGGCTCCCGCTACATCACCGCGGAAGGCGCCGCGCGCCTGCGCGCCGAGCTCGATGAGCTGTGGCGGGTCAAACGCCCGGCCGTGACGCGGGCGGTGGCGGAGGCGGCGGCCCAGGGGGATCGGTCGGAGAATGCCGAGTACACCTACGGCAAGAAGCAGCTGCGGGAGATCGACCGGCGGGTGCGTTTTCTGCGCAAGCGGTTGGATGAGTTGGTGGTGGTGCGGGACGTGCCGCAGGACCGCAGCCGGGTGTTCTTCGGCGCCTGGGTGCGGATCGAGGACGCTGCCGGCCAGAGGGCGGTGTATCGCATCGTCGGCCCGGACGAGTTCGACCCCGAGCGCCACTGGATCAGCATGGATTCGCCCGTGGGCCGGGCGCTGCTGGGCAAACGGGTGGACGACGCGATTCGGGTGCGCTCCCCGAGGGGTGAGATCGAATACTGCATCCTGGAGATCGGCTACGAATCCCTCGCCGGGGAGTCCGACCCCGGCCGCTAGAACGGCCGCCGGCAACCGGGCGCTGCCCGACACCGGTTCGCAAGCTATAGTAGCCGCTATCGGGCGGCGACCGCAGGGTCCCCGCAATTGAGCGTGTCAACAAGAACCGAAGGAGCAGAACATGAAGCGCGTGGTAACGCACATCGCCGCCGGGCTGCTGGCCCTGGCGGGCGCGTCCGTCCAGGCGGGTCTGTATTCAGAGCCGGTGACCTACAATGCCGAAGGCGTGACCCTGAAGGGCTATCTCGCCTATGACGAGAGCGTCGAAGGCAAGCGCCCCGGTGTGCTGGTGGTGCACGAGTGGTGGGGGCAGAACGAGTACATCCGAGAGCGGGCCAGGATGCTGGCCGAAGAGGGTTACACCGCGCTGGCGGTGGACATGTACGGCGAGGGCAAGACCGCCGATCATCCCAAGCAGGCCGGGGAGTTTGCCGGCGCCGTACGCCAGAGTTGGGAAACCGGGCGGGCGCGCTTTCAGGCGGCATTGGACGTGCTGCGCCAGCACCCGACGGTGGATCCCGAACGGGTGGCCGCCATCGGCTACTGCTTCGGCGGCGGCGTGGTCCTGCAGATGGCGCGCGAGGGCGCCGAGCTCGACGGCGTGGTGAGCTTCCATGGCAGTGTGGCACCCACCGCCGAACCGGCCGAACCAAGCGATGTCGAGGCCGCGGTGCTGGTGCTTCACGGGGCGCAGGACAAGATGGTGAGCGCCGACCAGGTGCAAGCCTTCGAGCAGGAGATGGAGCAGGCGGGCGCCGACCACGAAGTGGTGGTCTACGAGGATGCCACCCACGGCTTCACCAATCCCAACGCGGACGAGTACGCCCGCAAGTTCGAGATCCCAGTGGGCTACAACGCCGACGCCGACCAGGACTCCTGGCAGCGCATGCTGGGATTCTTCGACAAGATCTTCGGCGAGTAGGCCGACGCTCAGTGGCCGCCGCGTACCTGGGCGGCGGCGGGGAAGTTCAGTACCTGGGCGCGGGGCGGCGCTTCGGCGTGCCCCTCGCTGACCAGCTCCTGCGCGTTTCGCAGCGCCGCCATCAGTCCGCGGTCACCGGCGAACGAATCCCACATCATGCTGTAGATGCGGTAGCAGGCGGAGACCGGATTGGACGCCCGGCGGCGTTCCATGTCGATGCGCCACTGCAGCCGCCGCAGGTGCGTGCGGTTGCGCTCCGGGGCGTTGGCGATGAAGGTGTCGATCACGGCGCGTCGCCGATCCTCGAATCCTTCCGGATCACGGCGGGCCAGATCGGCCCAGTCGTCGAATGCGTCAATGCTCATCGGTGCATAGCCCATCGCAAGTCTCCCGTACTGCAGATTCAGGGTTGATTGCCCCGGCTGTTGCAATTTCCATGCGCCCTCGCCATGGGCGGTGTACATTCAGCAGCTTGCGCCGGGTTCGTCAGGCGGCGCGGAAGATTTGCGGGGGCGGGTTGTAAAGGAAACCGACGGAAGCGGTTAGCTCGGAAGTCATAGCGGCGCAGGCCGGGCCGAGCGTCCCGTGACCGGAGAAGCCGGCGGTTTGCGCCAGCCGTTACCACGTCGCTGTCGGCATGTCCTGTGCGCGCCGCGGGAGCTGTGCACGGATAGGCCGCAATCGGTCTGCTACACTGCCGCGCTTCCCAATGCCGTTCCGGAGAGTCGCTGCACTATGACGATCAGCCAACGCATCGCCGAGGAGCTCGCGGTTGCCACCGCTCAGGTGGAGGCGGCGGTCGCGCTGTTGGATGGGGGCGCCACGGTGCCGTTCATCGCGCGCTACCGCAAGGAGGTCACCGGTGGTCTTGACGATGCGCAGCTGCGCACGCTGGATGAACGCCTGGGCTATCTGCGCGAGCTGCACGAGCGCCGCGCTACGGTGTTGAAGACCATCGACGAGCAGGGCAAGCTCACGCCGGCGCTGCGCACGGAGATCCTGAACGCCGAGACCAAGACCCGCCTGGAGGATCTCTACCTTCCCTACAAGCCCAAGCGGCGCACCAAGGCCCAGATCGCCCGCGAGGCGGGGCTGGAGCCGCTGCTGGACCGGTTGCTGGCCGAGCCCGAGGTGCAGCCCGTGGCGGTCGCCGGGGACTTCGTCGATGCCGAAGCAGGCGTGCCCGATGCCACCGCCGCCCTGGAAGGCGCTCGGTATATCTTCATGGAGCGCGCCGCAGAGGACGCCGATCTGCTGCAGCGGCTGCGCGACCACGTCTGGGAGCACGGCGTGGTGGAATCCCGTGCGGTGGACGCCGCTGCGGCCAGCGCCGCCAAGTTCGCCGACTACTTCGAATACCGGGAGCGGCTGCGGGCGATTCCGTCCCACCGCGCACTGGCGCTGCTGCGCGGGCGCAAAGAACAGGCCCTGCGCCTGAAGCTGGTGGTGCCGGAGCAGGGCGGGCGCGAAGGCGATGGCCAGGGCCCCTGCGAGGCGCTCATCGCCAGTCGCTTTCAGATTGCCGCCGGCGGCCGTCCGGCCGATGCCTGGCGCTTGGAGTCGGTGCGCTGGGCCTGGACCGTGAAGCTCGGCCCTACCATCGAGCTGGAACTCATGACGCGCCTGCGCGAGGGCGCAGAGGAGGAGGCGATCGGTGTCTTCGGCGCCAATCTGCGCGATCTGCTGCTGGCCGCCCCGGCCGGCGCCCGTGCAACGATGGGGCTCGACCCCGGGTTGCGCACCGGGGTCAAGGTGGCCGTGGTGGATGCCACCGGCAAGCTGCTGGAGACCGCGACCATCTATCCCCACGCGCCCAAGAAGCAATGGGATGCCGCCATCGCCACCTTGGCCGACCTGGCGCGCAGGCACACGGTGGAGCTGATCGCCATCGGCAACGGCACCGCTTCCCGGGAGACCGACCGCCTGGCGGGCGATCTACGCGCGCGCCATCCGGAACTCGGCCTCGCCTCCCTGGTGGTGAGCGAGTCCGGCGCCTCGGTGTACTCCGCCTCCGAGTTCGCCTCGCGGGAAATGGGGTCCGTCGACGTGTCCCTGCGCGGCGCAGTGTCCATCGCCCGCCGGCTCCAGGACCCCCTGGCGGAGCTGGTCAAGATCGACCCTAAGGCGATCGGCGTGGGCCAGTACCAGCACGATGTCAGTCCGGTGCGCCTGGCCCGCACCCTGGAGGCGGTGGTGGAGGACTGCGTCAACGCCGTGGGCGTCGACGTCAACACCGCCTCGGCGCCGCTGCTGGCGCGGGTGGCCGGCTTGAGCGCCTCCCTGGCCGAGAACATCGTCGCCCACCGGGAGGGCCAGGGCGCCTTTCGCGACCGCCGCCAGTTGCTGGCGGTCGAGCGCCTCGGGCCCAAGGCCTTCGAGCAGGCCGCCGGTTTCCTGCGCATCCGCGACGGCGACAATCCCCTGGACGCCTCGGCGGTGCATCCGGAATCCTACCCGGTGGTGGAGCGCATCGTCGCCGCCACCGGCCGGGCCGTCGGCCAGCTGATCGGGGACGGGCGCCTGCTCGGTGCCCTGGCCGCCAACGACTTCGTCGACGAGCGCTTCGGCGAGCCCACGGTGCGCGACATCCTCGGCGAGTTGGAGAAGCCCGGCCGCGATCCGCGCCCGGAGTTCCGTACCGCCAGCTTCCGCGAGGGCGTGGAATCCCTTGCGGATCTGGAGCCCGGCATGGTCCTCGAGGGGGTGGTCACCAACGTCACCAACTTCGGCGCCTTCGTCGACGTCGGCGTACACCAGGACGGTCTGGTGCACATCTCGGCACTGGCCGAGCGCTTCGTCAAGGATGCTCGCGAGGTGGTCAAGGCCGGCCAGGTGGTGCGGGTCAAGGTGATGAGCGTGGACCTGAAGCGCCGGCGCATCGCCCTGACCATGCGCCTGACCGACGTCCCCGGCCAGGGACCGGAACGCCGGCCCCGCGAGGATGGCAAGCCGCGCCCCAGGAAGGGGCGTGCGCCGGCGGCAGAAAAGCCGGAACGCCCCACGACGGCGATGGCGGAGGCCTTCGCCCGCCTCAAGGGCAATTCCTGAGCGTGCGATCGACCGGTGCAGGGGTTCGACGCGCGAGGGGGGGCCGGAATCTGCACCGAACGGATGCCGACATTCCGTCGTGCGGCGCCAGGATGGCGCCGAGTTGCCGCCGAAAACCGCAGCAGTGGGCTACGTTGGCAGAAAAACCGCCAACAGTCAGGTATTTATGATTTCGCGGGAACTGGCACAAGAACTGCATTCGAATCAGCGATGGTGTTTTAGCGCCATTTCTGTCTCCTCCTTCAAATTCGGGCGCCGGTAACGGCGCCCATTTTTTTGCGCTGTTGAGCCGCCCGGCCCCGCCCCCGTAGACTGCCCGCTATCGCCCCAGCGGCTGCGCGGGTATGCCCAGAGATTACACCGCGGTCACGGTCACCTTTATTGCCTATCTGGCGCTGATGCTGGCGATCGGTTGGTTCGCCTGGCGCAGGACCCGCGACCTGGCCGACTACATCCTCGGCGGCCGGCGCCTCGGGCGCTGGGTCGCGGCCCTGTCCGCCGGGGCATCGGACATGAGCGGCTGGCTGCTGTTGGGGCTCCCGGGCTTTGCCTACGCCGCCGGCCTGGAAGCCGGTTGGCTGGCCTTGGGACTGCTCGTGGGCACCTGGGCCAACTGGCGCTGGATCGCCCGGCCCCTGCGGGCCTACACCGAGGCGGCCGGCAACGCCCTGACGCTGCCCGCGTTCTTCGCGCAGCGCTGCGGCGGCCGCGGCGCCGCGGTGAGGGTGGTGGCGGCCCTGGTGATCCTGCTGTTCTTCGCCATCTACACCGCCTCGGGGCTGGTGGCCGGCGGCAAGCTGTTCCAGACCGTGTTCGGTATCCCCTATGGGGCCGCCGTGCTGGCCGGGGCCGCTGCGGTGCTGCTCTACACCCTGTTCGGGGGCTTCCTGGCGGTGTCCTGGACCGATGTGGTGCAGGCACTGCTCATGGCCGCGGCTCTGGCGGTGGTGCCGGCCATGGCCTGGTTCGCCACCGGGGGCGCGATGCTCGGCGCCATCGAGGCCCGGGGCGCGGGTCTGCTGAATCCCTTGACCGATGCCGACGGCCAACCGTTGTCACTGATCGCGGTGGCATCGCTGCTCGCCTGGGGCCTGGGCTACTTCGGCCAGCCCCACATCCTGGCCCGCTTCATGGCCATCAGCTCGCCGGATCAGGTGCCGCGGGCGCGGCGCATCGCCGTCGGGTGGACGGCGCTCACGCTGCTGGGCGCGACCCTCGTGGGCCTCTCGGGGATTGCCTATCTTGCCGAACCCCTGCACGGCGCCGGTACCGAACGGGTGTTCATGCTTCTGACCACCGCGCTGTTCCATCCGGTGATTGCCGGCATTCTGCTCGCCGCGATCCTGGCGGCCATCATGAGCACGGCCGATTCCCAGTTGCTGGTGTCGTCCTCGGCCCTGGCCGAGGATTTCTATCGGGCGCTGCTCCGGCGCCAGGCCTCCCAGGGAGAACTGGTGGCCGTGCAGCGCGGCGCGGTGCTGGCGGTGGCGCTGGTGGCCACGGTGCTGGCGATGGACCCTGACAGCCGGGTCCTGGCCCTGGTGGCCTATGCGTGGGCGGGCTTCGGTGCGGCCTTCGGCCCGGTGGTGATTCTCGCCCTGTTCTGGGAACGGCTGAACGCCAGCGGCGCCCTGGCGGCCATGCTCAGCGGCGGTGTCACGGTGCTGGTGTGGGGCCGGCTGGAAGGCGGTTGGTTCGATCTCTATGAGCTGGTGCCCGGTTTCGTCGCCGCCATGGCCGCGGGAGTCGTCGGCAGCCTGGCGACGGCACCGGTTGCCGCTGACATCCGGCAGCGCCACCGGGCGCTGCGGCAGCGCCTGTCCGCAGGCCCTCGGTGAGCGGCGGTGGGAGTCCGGACGCGGCCCCCACCGGATCCATCCTCAGGGTTTGACGTAGGCGTAGCCCTGCTGCTGCAACTCGGCCACGGTGGCCACGCCGGAGGGCACCACCTTGGCGTTGAGGTTGACCTTGTCTTCCTCGATCTTGCGACCGCGGAGGGTGTTGGCGCAGACCTGAAACTGCACGCCGCGATTGGCCAGCCCCTGAACCGCCTCGTCCAGGTTCTTGCCGTCCTTGCCCGCATAGCCCTCGACCAGGAAATCGATGCCTTTGCCGTGGGTGACGACAATGGCTTCGAGGTTCTTGTCGCCCACGGCGTTCAGGTGATTGACCACGTTGCGTAACGCGGCATCGGCGACGGCGGCGTCATTGATGTGGTATACGACCTTCTGTGTCTGATAGCCGTTCTCCGCCGCACCGCGCTCGGCGGCGAATGCCGGGGCGGCGCACAATGCAGCGCCCAATACCACGATCGTGGCGAGGGTACGAATCCTTTGCATGGCTCCATCCTCCACTACTGTATCGACGACGACGCTGGCGGTCGCCGCCAGCCCGTTCCTCTCTGTATTGGAATCTTTGCGCCGGCGGCCGCTGCGGCACAACTCGAATGTTCGATCATGACGAGCGGCAAGACGGTTCGCGCCGCGGCGCGGGAACCGGTGTCAATACTTGCGGTCACAGTGTAGTCAGCCGTGGGAATGGGTGACACGGAGGAGAGAAACTATGGGTGTGGTGCGCGCAGTGACAGCGCTGTTGCTGGTGTTGTGGCTACCGGGTGCAGCCGTGGCCGCCTCGCTGCAGGATCTGGAGGGCAACGCCCGATCCCTGGACGAGTTCACCGGCACGGGCAAGTGGACGGTGGTCATGATCTGGGCCTCAGACTGCCACGTGTGCAACTCGGAAGCCCATCAGTACGTGGATTTCCATACCTTCCACCAGGACAGCGATGCGCGGGTGCTCGGCATCTCCATGGACGGGGCCGGGGGTATTGACGCGGCCCGCGCCTTTATCCAGCGCCACAACGTCAATTTCCCCAACCTCATTGGCGAGCCCGCCGCGGTGGCCAAGCTGTACACCGAGCTCACGGGCGTGCAGTTCGCCGGGACCCCCGCATTCCTGATCTTCGATCCTGCCGGAGCGCTGCGCGCCCAGCAGATGGGCGCCGTGCCCCAGGATCTGATCGCTCAGTTCATCGCCGCCAACGGCCGGTAGAGAAGGGCGGCCGCGGCTGCCCCATGCACAGACCCGCACCGCGCCTGCGCCCGCCGTGACACCGCGGCAGACACTGGCGTGCGGATCCCCTGTGGCCCGCGACCGAGGACTCCACTCAGGGATCACCGGTCGCGACACTGCCCCCCCTGATCCCTCGGATTCCCGCGTGGCACTCCCGTATCATGGGCGGAACCAGGCTGCCGCGTTCCCCGTGCCCATCCGCTCCCCCGTCGTTCGTGAAGTCCAGGAACTGGCCCGTCTCGGCGGGCCCTTGGTGGTCACGCAGGTCTCCCAGGTGGGCATGGCGGTGACCGACACCATCATGGCCGGGCGCCTGAGCCCTCTGGATCTGGCCGCGGTGGCCCTGGGCAGCAGCCTGTTCACGCCGGTGTACCTGGCCTGCGTCGGCATTCTGTTGGCGCTGTCGCCCAGCGTCGCCCATCTCACCGGGGCTCGCCGGGAGCAGGACATCGGTCCGCTGTTCCGCCAGGGCCTGTGGCTGGCGCTGCTGCTGGCGGTCCTCGCCACCCCCGCCGTGGTGTGGACCGCAGCGCTCATGCCGCTGTTCGGCGTCGCCGCGGACATGCAACCCCTGACCGGGGACTATCTGGCGGCGTTCGCGTGGGGCATGCCGGCGGTATGCGTCTACCTGGCAGCGCGCTACGTCAGTGAAGGCCGCGGCTTCACCCGGCCGGTGATGTACATCCAATTGCTGGCCTTGGTGCTCAACGGGCTGGGCAACTGGGTATTGATGTTCGGCAAGCTGGGATTTCCGGCTCTCGGAGCTGAGGGTGCGGGTTGGTCCAGTGCCATCGTGCTGTGGGTGGACGCGGCGCTGATGCTCACGATCCTGCATCGCCATCCGCGTTTTCGCCACCTGGCGCTGTTGCGCCGCCCGGAGCGGCCGGAGATTGCCGCGCTGTGGCGATTGCTGCGCCTGGGAGTGCCCATCGGCGCCACCATCGTCATGGAGGTGGGCCTGTTTTCCGCCGTGGCGCTGTTCATGGGCCGCTTCGGCACCGTGGCGGTGGCTGCCCATCAGGTGGCGATCAATTACGCGGCGATGATGTTCATGATTCCCCTGGGCCTGTCCCTGGCCATCACCGTGCGGGTGGGGCACGCCGCCGGCGCCGGCGATCGGGCGGGGGAGCGCCTGGCCGGGCTGGTAGGCATGGGCATGGGGCTGGCGGTGATGAGCGTGTCCGCCCTGGTCATGGTGCTGGCGCCGCGCTTCATCATCGGCCTGTATACCGCCGACGCCGCGGTGCTGGGCCTGGCCGTGGGACTGCTGCAGATGGCCGCGCTGTTTCAGCTCTCCGACGGTCTGCAGGTGAGCGCCATGGGGGCGCTGCGCGGCCTCAAGGACACCACCTGGCCCATGATCGCCAACCTGCTCGCCTACTGGGGGGTGGGTCTGCCCCTGGGCTGGTACCTGGGTTTCGGCGCCGGGCTCGGGCCCCGCGGCCTGTGGCTGGGGCTGGTGGGTGGGTTGACGGTGGCGGCGGTGCTGCTGGCGGCCCGCTTCTTGTGGCAGACCCGGCGGGGCGCCATTCAGTGAATGCGGAAGCCGCCGTGACGGCGGCGGATGCGAAAGTCGATCACCCGCTGAGTGACCACCGCGCCCACGGACAAGGCGAGCACCGATCCGGCCAGCGCCCAATACAGCGGAACCGTCGGCTGCTCCCGGTTGAGGCGGGCGCGATAGCGCGCGTTGGTGCGCTCCAGGGCCGAGAGCTGTTCGGACTGTTTGGTCACCGTCGTGCCGGTGGTCTCCAGCTCCGCCGCCAGGCGCGCGCGTTCCTTCTGCGCGACCTCCAGCTCCTTGAGGGTGGTCTGCAGATGCCGGTCCAGGGCCTGCTTTTCTTCCTGCAACCGGGTGAACGCCAGCCGCGGCGGCTCCTCAGCGACCAGGAACGCGGACTTCACCCAGCCCTCGGTGCCTTCCGGGGTGCGCACCCGGGCGTAGTGCTTGGTGGTCTCCAGCACTTCGAGGGGTGTGCCGCTGACCAGCGTCTGCTGGGACTTGGTGCTGGCGTCGGGCGCTTCGTACAGGCCCAGCAACAGCCGGTCGGTCACATAGCGGACCTCTGCCGCGGCCGCCGGCGCGGAAGCCAGTCCCAGAAACAGAATGATCACCGCGCGCCAGGCCACGAATTTTCTCACCGATTGGTATCGCGGGACGCCCGCACCATCACTGCGGTCATTGCAGCAGGGTTCGCGGCGGCGGACAACCACGGGTGGGCGTTTCTGTGACCTGCAAAAGAAAAGCGGCCCGGGGGGCGGGCCGCCAACGTCACCGGGTACTGGGGGAGGAGCGGCTGAGGGATCAGCCTTGCCCGGTTACGCAGCATGATCCGGCGCGCGCCCGGTTGTCGCAATCGGCATCCGGACGGTTCTGCGCTGTGCATCCGCGCAGCGGACGTCAAGGCTGCGGCTCCAGGCGCTCGATCCGGGCGGACTGCGCCAGGCGTTCCACGTGGGCGGCCAGTGCCCGCTCGCGTTGTTCACGGCGCAGTTGCTCGGCGATTCGCTCACGCACCGCGTCCAGCGGCGCCTGGATGCCCGGCCGCCGTTCGACCAGTTGCAACAGGTACACCGCTTGCGGCGCCACCACCGGCGCGGAGATCTCCCCCTCGTCCAGGTCCGCGGCCACGGCGCCCAGCTCCGCACCCAGATCCTCAGCATTCAGAAAGCCGAGATCGGCGCTCTCGGCGCTCCGGTTGTCGACGGGCTCCCCTTCGCGCAGCCGCCGGCGCAGGCGCTTGGCCTCGGCCCGGGTGTCGGCGTCGGCACCGGCCAGGCGCATCGTGCGCAGGTGCAGCAGGTCGGGGCTGCGAAAGCGGTCGCGGTTGTCCCGGTAGAACTGCTCCACGTCCTCCTCGCTGACGTTGATGTCAGCGTATACGCGCTCCTGCAAGTAACGTTCGATGGAAAGCTCCTGGCGCAGTTGCTGGCGCAGCTGCTCGCGATCCATGCCCTGGTGGCGCAACGCCTCGTTCAGGCGGGCCGCGCCGCCCAATTCCCGCTCGGTGCGCGTTATGGCCTGCTGCAGCGCGTCGCCGGCGATCTCGTGGCCCTTGCGCGCCTCCTGCCACAACAGCTCCCGTTGAATCAGCTGATCGAGTACCGCCGCACGGACCTGGGGAAACTGGGGGGCCCGGCGCAGCGCCTCCAGCTCGATCCCCCGCTGGCTTGCGAAACGGCCGAGGTAATGGCTCAGGTCCGCTTCGGTGATGGCGGTGTCGTTGACCTGGACCAGCGGTTCGGCCGGCGCCAGTGGCGCCGCAATCAGCAGTAGCAGCAGGATGGCGAGGCGCATGGTCGCAGTCCGCATGGTTGGGCGCACGGGCGCCGGGAGTGTTGCATTATACGGGGCGCGGCCGGAGCGGTCGAAACAGCGGTGCGCTGTTGTGGCGAACATCACCAATCCACCGCAGTCCCTGGGGTATGATTGCTTCTTTACGAACCGGCACCTTTCAGCAATATGGAGAACACCGGATGACCCTCATCAAGCATGGGCAGCTCTTGCTGCTGGCTGCGGCCCTGGCGATTGCCGGCTGCGCCAAGGACGAGTATGGCAACACGCGTCCGATGACCGATACGCAGAAGGGGGCGCTCATCGGTGCGGCCGCCGGCGCGGTGATCGGCCTGACCACCAAGGACAAGAAAAAGGGCGTGCTGATCGGTGCCGTGGGCGGCGGTCTGGCCGGTGCCGCGGTAGGCCACTACATGGACCGCCAGAAGCAGGATCTCGAGAAGGTGCTGCGCCCGGAGATCGACTCCGGCCTCGTCACCGTGACCGCGCTGCCCAACGACCAGCTGCAGATCACCATGACCAGCAGCACCGCGTTTGCCGTCGACTCGGCCACCATCGAGCCGGGGTTCCACAGCACGCTGGACAAGATCGCGCAGGTCCTGGTGCGCTATGGCAAGACCCATCTGGCGGTGATCGGCCACACCGATTCCACGGGCAGCGACGCCTATAACCAGACGCTCTCGGAACGGCGCGCCGGCTCGGTCAAGGACTACCTGATCGGCCAGTCGGTGATCGCGCAGCGGGTGGACGCCTTCGGCCAAGGCGAATCTCAGCCCCGGGCGACCAATGCCACGGCGGAGGGGCGGCAGCTCAATCGCCGGGTGGAGATCGTCGTCACCCCCATCGTCGCCGAGTGACTTGCGCCAAGGTCGGGGCGGCCCACACTGAATGCACATGCCGAAGCGGGAGAAATGGGCCATGGAGACGGACCTGACCGATTCGCAGGCGGCGCAGTTGCGTCGCACGCTCACCGCGCGCCGGGACGAGCTGATCGAGGACATCCGTACCGAGCTGGTCAAGACCGAGGACGAGGGTTTTATCGAGTTGGCGGGCCGGGTCCACGACAGCGGCGAGGCGGCGGTGGCCGACCTGCTCTACGACCTCGACCTGGCGGTGATCGATCAGCACCTCGTCTCTCTGCGCGAGGTGGAACAGGCTTTGGAGCGCATGCGCGAGGGCACCTACGGCGTATGCATCGACTGCGGCAGTCCGATCCCCTATGCGCGGCTGGAGGCGTATCCCTCGGCACCGCGCTGCCTCCAGGATCAGGAGCGCTTCGAGCAGAGCCACGCGGGGCAGGCGCATCCGCGTTTGTGAGTGGCGAGAGGCTAGTCGCTAGGAAAGGCTATCGCTGTTTTCATCATGCTACGAGCCGCCTGAAGGATCGTAGTTCCAAGCGACTCGCCACTCGCAACTAGCTACTGATGATTTTTTCCAGCACACGCATGCGCGCCCGTATGCGCTCCATCTCTTCCAACAGATCCAGCGCCAACGCAGCGCCCGCCAGGTTGAGCCCCAGGTCCAACTGCAGTCGCCGCGCCGCCTGAATCCGGGACAGGTCCGACGCCGGGAAGCGCCACTGACGCGGCGCGGCGCCCCGGGGGTGCAGCAGTCCCTCCTCGACCATGGCCACCAGGTCGTCGGCGGCCAGGTCGCAGCAGCGGCACAATTCCGCCAGGGTGAACAGCACGCGCTCATCCAGGGTGACGGGCTCCGGAAATCGGCTTTCGGCCATCTCAGACCCCCAGCTTGTCCCGTGGGTTGAAGGGCAGCGCCCGGGCCAATTGCTCGTAGAGCTGGCGCTGGGCCTCGGTTTCGGGCTTCGGTGTCCGAATCTGCAGCACCAGGTACTGGTCGCCGGGCGGACTCCCAGGCAGCCCCCGGCCCTTGAGGCGCAGCTTCTGGCCCGACTGGGCTCCGGACGGAATGGTCATCTCCACGGCGCCCGCGAGGGTGGGCACCTTGACCTTGGCGCCCAAGGCCGCTTCCCAGGGGGACACCGGCAGGGTCAAGTAGACGTCTCGACCTTCCACCTCGTAGATGGGATGGGGCGCGAGCAGTACCTCCAGGTAGAGATCGCCGGCCGGCGCGCTGCCCAGTCCGGGGCCGCCCTGGCCGGTGAGGCGGATGCGCTGTCCCTGGATGACACCGGCGGGGATGCGCACATTCAGGCTGTGACTGCGGGTGCGCACCCGGCCCTGGGCGTCCACCTCCGGGGCCTGCAGCGTGACGGTGCGGGTGGTGCCGTGGAAGGCATCCTCGAGGCTGATCTGGATGCGGGCGTGGCGATCTTCGCCCCGCTGGGCGAACCCCCGGGCGCTGCGGGTGCCGCGAAACGGTCCGGCGCCGCCGAACAGAGACTCGAAGAAGTCGGAGAACTCGCTCGCGTCGGCGCCGGTGAAACCGCCGCCGCTGAACTCGAAGCCCGCGTCCCAGCCCGGCGGCGGACGAAACTCCTCACCGGCACTGTAGCCCCCCTCCAAGAGGCGATCGTAGGCGGCACGCTTCTCCGGATCCTTGAGCACCTCGTAGGCCTCGCCGACCTCTTTGAAGCGTGCCTCCGCGTCCGCCTCCTTACTGACGTCGGGGTGGTACTTGCGCGCCAGACGCCGGTAAGCGCGCTTGATGTCTTCCTGGGAGGCATCCCGCGCTAATCCCATGGTCTTGTAGTAGTCCTTGAACTCCACGCGCGCACCCCTCGCCGATTCCCTGTGTATAGGTCGGGTTCGGAGTGCGGCAATTCAAGGGCCGCCAATCCGGCGCGGCGGGTTCGTGGCTCAGCCAGGTGTTCTGTCGAGGGGCGGGCGCCGCGCGCTGCGCCCGCGGACCATGTTGTCGGTGATGGCCCAGACCAGCGCGCCAACGAGCGCCGCGGCGGTGAGCGCGGCAACGGCGAGGACGGCGGTGGTGAATACGGTATCCATGTTTTCGCCTCGGAACGGCTGCGGGGATGCTGGGCAGTGTGCGGCGGCACGCGAACAGGCGCCTTGATGCGGATCAAGCGCGGCGCGCCGGTGCGGCGAGCGGCGAAGCCGCGGCACGGCAGCGTCATAGCCGCCGCTGTATAATCGTCACCCATGTCCCATCCACTGCAAGAAAGCATCGTCCGGCAGCGGGATTCGCTGGCCGCCCTGCTCGCCGCGCCCCTGGGGGAGCTGGCGCGGGAGTGCCGCCACCACTGGGGGGACCGCGGGGCGCTCAACCGTGTGCTCACCGAGGCTATCCGCCACCTGCCCTATTGCAAATTCCTGTACGCGGTGGGTCCCGACTGCATTCAGATCAGCGACAACGTCAGCCAGCAGGGGCTGATCACCAAGGACTTCGACCGGGACCGCGCCGATCGGCCGTACATGCAGCAGCTGCCCGAGCACGGCTTCGAACTCTCCGACGCCTACGTCAGCCTGCGCGCCCGCCGCCCGTCGCTGAGCGCGGTGCAGGTGGTGCGTGCCGATAACGGCACGTTGCTCGGTTACGTCGGCGCGGACTTCGATCTGCGGGACCTGCCCATGACCGCGGAGCTGTACGAAGAGCCCTCCCATTGGCGCCAGATGAAGGGCGATCCTGCCATCCGTGGCGCCGTGTTCGCCCAATCCCGGGTGGATAGTCCCATGGACCGCCAGCTGGAGGCGGTGCAGGCGGTGCTGGAGGAGCTGATCGGCGATCATGGCGTGTTCCATGTGAACATCCATTTCTCCAGCAGCCGCGCCATCGTCTGGCTGGTGGACGATCCGTACCGATACCGGTTGCTGGATGTGGATGCGCTCACCGATCCGGACATGTGTCTGGCCTACCCGCGGCGCGAGTATCCTGTGGAGGCCGTGGTCCCGGCGGGCAGGATCCGCGCGCTTCTGGACCGATTTCGCCGCCTGCGGATGCTCGACGAAAACATTTACCTGCGCTCCGGGTCACTGAACGTGTTCAATGGCATAGTGAGCCTGACCTTCTCTTGCGACGGCTCTCACTTCATGCCCTGGGAGGAGTTCCTGGCCACCGACGATGCTTTCTGGGGCCTGGGGGACTAGGGCCGTGCTGATCGTACCCGCCGGCGCGCTGCCGCCTCCGACCCTCGAGGGGTTGATCGAGGAGTTCGTCACCCGCGACGGCACCGATTACGGCGACAGCGAAGTCGCGACCGCGAGCAAAGTCGCCCAGGTGCGCCGGCTGCTGGAGCGCGGCGAGGCGGTGATCGTCTGGGACGCGGAGCAGGAACAGGGGCAGATCGTCCCCCGCGACGGCCTGCCCGCCGAGTTGGAGGAGTGATGATCGGAATCAATTTCGCCGCTGCCGATGCCGAGAGCTTCGCCGCCATGCTGCAGGCCGGGGTGGAGCAGGCGATGGTCGCGTGCGCCGAGAGCGCCAACGATCAGGAGGACGGCGACGCGGCGCTGTACGCCGCCGGCGCCGCGCAGCTGATCGATGTGCTGCGCCGAGTGGAGGCCGATACCCGCAGCACCGGTGCGGTGCCCCTGCAGCCGGCGGAGATCGGGGAATTGGGGGGCTATGGCTTCGGCCTGCTGCAGGGACTGGAGGACTGCCTGCGCGAGGCGGGCAGCGCCGAGCTCGCCGGCGACCTCGCCCTCCTCAACGTTCCACTGGCCCTCTGGGTTGCGCGCCATGGAGGTGTTCTGGAGGAGCTGGGTCCGCTCACCGATATCCTGGCCCAGCTTGCCAACATGGTCGAGGAGCCGGCGCAGCTGCGCACGCTCGCGGCCACCATGGGCGAGCTGGCGGACGCCGCGGCGCCCGCCGTGCGCGGCGACCTGGAGCGCCTGGATCCCGGCCGTCCCTGGCGCATTCTCCACCTCAACCGCGCCATTGTCGCCACCCGCAGCGGCGACGCCGAGTCCATGGAGGCGGCCTACGAGGCCCTGGCGCGGCGGCTCCCGGAGGACGGCGCCGAGTTCTTCCAGGAAGCTGGGCGCCGCGTCGAGCGTCTGGGGACGCCCGAGGCGGTGCGCGGTGTGCTGCGCCGCTTCCAGGCTCGCTTCCGGCCGCTGGGTCCCCAGTGACCGGGGGACGCAACCTGCACGCCGGGACGGGACCCGGCGGGAGCGCATCCCACGCGCTGTCCATCCGTGGGCTCACCAAGGTCTACCGCGGCGGCCATCGTGCCCTGCTCGGCATCGACCTTGACGTGGCGCAGGGGGACTTCTTCGCGCTGCTGGGCCCCAACGGGGCCGGCAAGTCGACCACCATCGGTATCGTCACCTCCCTGATCAACAAGAGCGGCGGCAAGGTCTGGGTGTTCGGCCACGATATCGACACCGACTTCGCCGCCGCCAAGACCTGCATCGGGCTGGTGCCCCAGGAGTTCAACTTCAACGGCTTCGAGCCGGTGGAGGAGATCGTGGTCAACCAGGCCGGCTACTACGGCATTCCGCGGCGCGAGGCGTTTCACCGTACCGAGCGCTACCTCAAGCAGCTCGGACTCTGGGACAAGCGCCGGACCATGGCGCGCAATCTCTCCGGAGGGATGAAGCGCAGGCTCATGATCGCCCGCGCACTGGTGCACGAGCCGAAGCTGCTGATCCTCGACGAGCCCACCGCGGGCGTCGACATCGAGCTGCGCCGTGCCATGTGGCTGTTCCTGCGCGAGATCAACGCCGGCGGTACCACCATCATTCTCACCACCCATTACCTGGAGGAAGCCGAGAGCCTGTGCCGCAACATCGCCATCATCGATCACGGCCGGCTGGTCGAGCATACGAGCATGAAGCGCCTGCTGGCGCAGTTGCAGCTCGAGACGTTCGTGTTGGACCTCGCACGCCCGTTGGCGGAGGCGCCGTCCATCGACGGTCACCGGGTGCAACTGGTGGATGATCACACCCTGGAGGTGGACATCGACAAGCGCCAGGGGGTCAACGCGGTGTTCGCCGCCCTGAGTGCCCAGAACATCGAGGTGCTGTCCATGCGCAACAAGAGCAATCGCCTGGAGCAGCTGTTCGTCGACCTGGTCGCGACCCCGCAAGCGGAGGGCGTCGAGGGGTGAGCTTTCGGACCAATTACATCGCCCTGGAGACCATCGTCGTCAAGGAAGTGCTGCGCTTCGCCCGCATTTGGGTGCAGACGGTGCTGCCGCCGGTGATCACGACCGCCCTGTACTTCATCATCTTCGGCAATTTGATCGGTCCGCGCATCGGCGAGATGGACGGTTTCCGCTATATGGACTTCATCGTCCCGGGGCTGATCATGATGGCAGTGATCACCAACTCCTACGCCAATGTCGTGTCGTCGTTCTACGGCTCGAAATTCCAGCGGCACATCGAAGAGCTGATGGTGGCGCCGATTCCGAGCTATATCATCGTGATCGGCTTCGTCGCCGGCGGAATGGCGCGGGGCATCACTGTGGGTGCGGCGGTGACGCTGGTGTCGCTGCTGTTCGTGGACTTCGACATCCACTACCCCGGGGTGATGATCGGGACGGTCGTGTTGACCTCCATGCTGTTCGCCCTCGGGGGATTGATCAATGGAGTGTTCGCGCGCAGCTTCGACGACATCTCGATCGTTCCGACGTTCGTGCTCACCCCGCTGACTTACCTCGGCGGCGTGTTCTATTCCATTACCTTGCTGCCCGAGTTCTGGCAGCGGGCGTCGCTCGCCAATCCCATCCTCTACATGGTCAACGCCTTTCGCTACGGCGTGCTCGGTACCTCGGACATCGATATCTGGCTGTCGTTCGTCATCACCGCCGGGTTCGTTGGCGGCCTGTTCGCCTTCGCCCTGCAGTTGCTCCGCCGCGGCTACGGCATTCGTACCTGACGGACGAGCACACCGGCGAAAAATTCGCTGAAATAATCACTTAGTCGCGACACCGCGATGCGTCCCGCGAGCTGGCGCACGGGCGGCGAGCGCCGTGGTTCCGAGGTAGGCGTCCGGGTCCCGATGCCCCCGGTTCCTTGGGGGTCGAGAACCGATGTACTACCATGGCTCGGGCTTGCGCCGCATACTGATAAGAGCGCAGCGGGTCGGATAACACGCAGCCGAGAGACGCAGGCGGCATTCGTCTGTCGGGGGTTCAGCGCATGCTCAAGGTGTTTTTCACCGTCGACACCGAAATCTGGTGTGACGGCTGGGATCGACTGGACCAGAAGTTCACCGACGCCTTCAGCCGCTATGTCTACGGGCCCACGCGCCGGGGCAACTACGGCCTGCCGGTGCAGCTGCGGATGCTGAACGAACATGGGCTCCGGGCCGTGTTCTTCGTCGAGCCGCTGTTCGCCGCCCGCTTCGGCGTCGAGCCTCTGCGCGAGCTCGTCGGTTTGATCTCGGACGCAGGCCAGGAGGTGCAACTGCACCTGCACACCGAGTGGGTCGATGAGGCGACCGAGCCGCTGCTGCCCGGCGTCACGGGCAAGCGGCAGCATCTTCGGCACTTCGGGCGAGCGGAACAGGCGCAGCTCATCGCCAGCGGTTCGGCCCTCCTGCAGGCAGCTGGAAGCGGGCCGCTAAACGCGTTCCGGGCCGGCAACTTTGGATTGAATGCCGACACATTGGCGGCGCTGGCGATGAACGGGATCGGGATCGACAGCAGCTACAACGCCGCGAGCGCCGTCGGTGTCGCCGACGTGGCGCCGGGCAGAGTCCTGACTCAGCCGGAGACTTTGGACGGCGTTTGCGAATATCCGGTCACGACCTTCCGCGATGGCGGTGGAAGGGGCCTGCGGCACCTGCAGCTCACGGCATGTTCATTTGCCGAGATGAGGCTCGTTCTGGACAAGGCCGCGGACACGGGGTGGGACTCGGTGGTCATTGTGTCGCACAACTTCGAGCTTCTGAACCGGCGCATGGACCGTCCGGACCCGGTGGTGGTGCGCCGCATGGAGCGCCTGTGCGGATTCCTCGCCCGGCATAGCGATCGCTTTTGCGTGTGCGGTTTTCATGAACCAAGACCAGACCACGACGGGCAGCAGCGCGATCCATTGCGAACCCCCTCCTGGATGGCCGGTGCCCGCATGGCGGTTCAGGCAGCCAGGCGCCTCTACGGTTGACGTGCGAGCGGGCGCCACTTTTATGATGTTTTCCGTTGCGGCGGCACAAAGAACAAGACGAATTGGTGTCTGGATATGAGTAACGGCAGTTTTGACGAGCTGTTTTCAGCTGCAGCTCGGGACGAGCTTCGCGACGCGTTGGCCGAGCGCGACGGTCCGATAACACTCCCGCAACTGCGCCGGTTGGCCGAGCATGCAGAGTCCCTGCGGCCCGAGCTGCAGCCGCTGCGCCTGGGAATTGTGCGAAGCTACACCAGCGAGCTGCTCGACCCGTGGCTATCCCTGGAGGGGGCGCTGAACGGGCTGCAATTGCACACCTATCATGCGCCCTACGGATGCATTATCCAGGAGGCCGAGGAGGGGTCCGGTCTGCTCGGTCACGGGCCCGACGTCACGTTGCTGATGCTGGAGCGCAGCGATCTGCATCCCGCGTTGTCCGAGCCGATCGGCTCCTACAGCTTCGAGCAGCAGCGCGTTCTGCATAGCGAAGTGATCGAGCGCCTGTTCGACATCGTGCGCCGATTCCGCAGGCACGACATCGGGTATATCGTTCTCACCCTGCTGCCGTCGATGCATCGACCCGGTCTGGGAATGTACGATGCGCAATCCGACCGTTCGGCAAGCGCCTGGTGGGCAGGACTCAAGGCAGAAATCGCCCGCGCGATGCGCGAGGATGTCCCGGCCTCGTTTTTTCTGGACCTGGATCTCCTGCTCGAGCAGGTCGGCCGCACGAACTTCTTCGATTGGCGGCTGTGGTACTCCGCCCGGTACCCCTTTTCCGCCGAAGCGGCACGCGGACTGGCGCGACACGTCGCCAGCGTCGGCGTCGCGCTCAAACTGCCGAAGGCTAAAGTCATCGCCGTCGATGCGGACAACACCCTGTGGGGCGGCATCATCGGCGAGGACGGCATCAACGGTATCGCCTTGGGGCCGGACTACCCGGGGAATGCCTACGTCGATTTTCAGCGCCGCCTTCTCGAATATCGGCAGCGCGGATTCATATTGGTGCTGTGTAGCAAGAATAATCCGCGCGACGTGCAGGAGGTGCTGCGCGAGCATCCGCACCAACTGATCCGCGAGCATCACTTCGCCGCCATGCGCGTCAACTGGCTGCCGAAGCCGGATAACCTGGTTTCCCTCGCGAATGAACTGAACCTCGGTTTGGAGTCGTTCATCGTCGTCGACGACAGCGACTACGAGTGCGCCGGACTGCGGCACAGCTTGCCTCAGGTCGAGGTGGTCCGTACCCCGGGCAAGCCGATTCTGGTCGCTCGCTGTTTGGAGCAGGTGGCTCGCTTGGAGACGCTCGCGGTCACCGCGGAAGATGTCGCGAAGACAGAGTTGTATGCTCAGGAGCGTGAGCGCCTTGAGCGCAAACAGGAGATCGAGCAGAGTGGCGGCGACCTGCGCGCGTATCTCACGTCACTGGACATGCGGATGCGCGTGGGATTCGACGATGAACGGCACGCACGGCGGCTGGCGCAGCTCACACAGAAGACGAATCAATTCAACCTGACCACTCGCAGGTACGATGAACAGCGCATCCGCGATTTCATCGACGCTCCCGATTGGCTTGTTGCGCATTTCTCGCTGCAGGATATTTTCGGTGACAGCGGTGTCGTGGGTCTCGCCCTTCTGCGTCGAGTTCGCGCGGACGCAGTGGACGTGGACACCTTCCTCATGTCGTGCCGCGTAATCGGCCGCGAAGCCGAAGGTGCATTCCTTCACTGCCTGCTCCGGCGGCTTTTCGAACAAGGGGTGTGGGAGATAACGGCGGAGTACCTCCCCACCGAAAAGAACGTCCTTGCCGCAGACTTCCTGGTTCAGCAGGGCTTCGATCGAGAGGACGGTGGGCGCCATCGGATCGACCTGCGCGAATCCAGTCCGAGGCCCGAGTCCGAGTTCCCGATCGCCGTCGAGGTGGCGCCTTCGGACCGCGGCGACTGATCGGCTCTATGGTGTGTGAGGGCTCGCTGGCATAAGATCTCCCTGACACGGTTTTCTGGCCTTCGTGGAGTTGAATTGATGAATGTGTTTCACCAGTTGCAGGACGCCATCGCCGGCACGCTGAACGTGCCGGTGGAGTCCGTCTCTGAGAGCACCAAGGATGAAGACCTGCCGGCCTGGGATTCGCTCGGCCACGTAAACCTGATGATGACCCTCGAGCAGACGTTCGATGTGTCGCTTGACGTGGACGACTTCACCCGGCTCACGTCGGTGCCGGCGATCCTCGCCTATTTGAAAGAACACGGGGTCGAGTGACCGCGACGCCCATGGACTTGTTTCAGACCGTTTCTGGCTTTGCCGTACGCCGTCTCAAGCGCGAGCGCGTGTTGGCTTTACGCAACGCGTACCACGCGATTCGCGGGAAGATGCACCCCGTGCTTCGGGCAGCATACGGCACCTTCGATTCGGCCGCCCTGCAGGAACACCTGGAAGACAGGATTGGTCGCGACTTCGAGATCCTGATGGTGCACAGCTCGGTGAACAACATGAAGCCGATGTTCACCGAAGGGCCCTTGGACGTGCTGCGAATGCTGATGCGTTTCTGCGGCCCTGAGCGCACCCTCGTCATGCCGGCGTTTTACTTCGGCGATCCCGACCTGGGGGGGGCGCAAGGCACCTTCAGGAAGACCGGGCGATTCGACGTGCGCAAGACGCCCTCCCAAATGGGGCTGGTGACGGAGTTGTTCCGCCGTTCGAAGGGTGTGGTGCAGAGTCGCCATCCCATCTATCGGATGGCCGCGCTCGGGCCGTTGGCCGAGGCGCTGACCAAGGGGCACGAAATCGCGGGTACGCCGGCCGGTCGTGGCACGCCGTTCGATTTCATGGCCCGGCACGATACCTGGATCATCGGCATCGGAAAGCCATTCGAGGTACTGACGCAGGTCCACCATGCGGAGGACGTGCTGGGGGACGCCTTCCCGGTCCCGCGAAGCAAGGGCCGGCCGCTCGACATGACGCTGGTCGATGGCAATGAAGAGATCCCGTTCACGCTGGCGGGTGGCGGCTTCGAATGGCGGCGTGACATGTGGCAACTGCGAAAGATCATGGATCCGCAAATGCTCAGGGAATGGCGATTTCACCATGTGCCCCTGTTCGCCACAAAGGCGGCGGACGTCACCCGAACGCTTACCGATGCGGCCGAGCGCGGCGTCACCATATACCGGCCGTCCTAGCCCCGGCCCAACCTTCTTTGAGGGGAACATCCAGTCAGATGCGTTTTCATCATCTCGGCTATGCGGTGAGTGACATCGGGCGCTATCTCGAGGACTTCGTCAAACCGTTGCTGTCGCCCCTCCGGGTCACGGAGCCGGTGGCCGATCCGATCCAGCGGGTCACGGTGTGCTTCGTGCACCTGCCGGGCAATGCCGTGATCGAACTGGTCGAACCGCTGGGCGAGGCCAGCCCTTTGCGCTCGATCATCGGGAGTGCCCGCGGCGGGCTCTATCATGTCTGCTACGAAGTCGATGACCTGAACGTCGAGTTGACCCGCTTTCGCAGCAGGGGGTGTCTTGCACTCGGCAAGCCGGTCCCCGCCGCGGCCTTCGGCGGCCGAAGGATCGTGTTCCTGCTGACCCCCCAGCGAGACCTGATCGAGCTGCTCGAATCCACCGCCCGTGAGGAAGGCGCCGCCCGATAACGGCCGAGTCCGTCGCCCGGCCTCGGATGAGCAGGGCCTCGCGCGTGGGGCAACCCGCGGCGTCCGTGCGGCGGCCGGCGCCGATCCAGCTTACGGACATCTCAGCCCGGAAGCGCACCGTTGCCCGGCGCCGCTGCCCGGAAACGGCGCTGTCTCTGCTTGATTCCGCATCGATTTAATGGTTAATGTCGTCCTGCTCAGGAGGGGGAGTTCACGCACCCGAGGACACGCGCCATGAACCAACGGTATTCCGAATCCCAGCAAGAGGCGGCCCAGATCGCCCGGGTTGCGTTGCCGTGGATCAGCCGCCACGACCTGTCGGCCTGCCCCACCAACTACGCCGTCGCCTACGAATACCTGTCGCGGCGCAATCCCGCGCTGTGCGATGCAGCCGATCAGGCGCTTCAGGACGCCGACCGCGCCACCCAGGAGCTGATCGACGATCTCTACCGTCGCTTCATCTCCGGCGAGCATACCGAGGAGGTGCTGGCCTCGGTGCGCAACGAGCTGTCGCGGCTGTTCGCCGAGGCGCTCACGGCCGTGTCCAGCGGCGGCGACGGGATGGAGCGGTACAAACGGCGCCTGCAGCACGCCAGCGAGCGACTGTCCAGCCGCGTGGACTTGAGCGCCGTGCGTGGCGTGATCAGCGAAATGATCGCCGAGACCCGGCGCATGCAGGAGTCCAGCGAACAGCTGCAAACCCACCTGCAATCCACCTGCGACGAGCTGGAGTCGCTGCGCTTCGAATTTCAGCAGGTGCAGCACGAAGCGGTGCGCGACGCGCTGACCGGTCTCCTCAATCGCCGCGGATTGGACCGCGCTCTGGAGGAACTGGTGACGCAGGACCTTGGGTTCGCTGCACTGATGCTGGATGTGGATCACTTCAAGCGCTTCAACGACAAACACGGTCATGTCGTCGGCGACGAGGTGCTGCGCTACGTCGCCCGGGTGATCGGCGACAACATCAAGGGCGGCGATATGGCCGGCCGCTACGGCGGCGAAGAGTTCATGGTGCTGCTGCCCAGGACCCGCCTGGAGCATGGCCAGCGGGTGGCCGAGCACATCGCCACGGCTATCCGCCGCGCCGAGCTGACGCAGAAATCGACCGGGCGGCGCCTCGACGCCGTCACCGTGTCCATCGGTGCCGCGGCTTACCGTGAGGGGGAGGCGGCGTCGGATACGATCGCCCGGGCAGACGCTGCGCTGTATCGAGCCAAGGCCGCCGGACGGGATCGGATCGTCGCCAGCCCCGAGTAGTCGCCAAGACCGCGTGCTTTTCCAGCTCCCGGCTGCTCGCAACTCAATGCAGTATGACGCCAATCCCGAAATGCACCTGCGGCGTCTGGCGTCGGTAACTCTCCGGCTTCGGCCACAGGTGCAACTGCTCGGCCTGCATGAGCGGGTAGCGGTAGGGGGCGTCGCCCACCTTGCCTTCCTCGACACCGGTGACGGCGCCCACCGCGGTGATCAGTCGCCCCGGCGCGTAGTCCACCGGCTCCAGATAGCCCTCGCGTTGCAGTAGGAAGCGCCCCTTGGGGGATGCGTCCTGCTCCGGCCGACCCCGGGAGTCCAACGGATAGGAGAGCACCTCCAGCCGAGTGCCTTGCTCCAGGTTGCGCACGGCGACCACGGCGCCGCCCCACTGAACCCGCCGACCCGCCGCGGTTTCACCCGCGTCTACCGCCTCCCGGGGCGTAAACGCCGGGTCCACGCCCGCCGTGTCGAACTTCGGTCCGGTGGCGCAACCCGCCAGCACCAACAGGCCCAGCAGCCAAGGCCGGGAATTCACCACCAATAGGGATAACGGGACCATGGATAAGGGTACCAGGGGTCGGGGTACCAGGGACGGTACCACAAGGGATCGTACAGGTAGGGATCCGGCTCCGCCCGCGGCGCCCAAAGCTGATGAGTCTCCACGTCCACGACCGGGAATGGATAGGGATATTCGCCGATGGCCCGGGTTACCACGCCATCCAAATGACCCCGCACCGTCAGCTCGCGGCCTTCGGCATACACCGCCGGATCGAGAAAGCCCGAGAAACGCGCCAGGAAGCGCCCGTCGCTGCGATCGCCCTCTGAGGGACGGCCGCTGGAGCCCAGGGGCCGGGACACCACTTCGATACGGGTCTCCGCGCGGGCGTTCTCCACGGTCGCGATCACGCCGCCCCAGCGCACTTCCCGGCCGGCGACGTCGGTCGCCTCGCTACGCGCCTGGGCCAGAGTCACCTCCTGGGGTGGTGGCGTGCGGATCGCTTCCGGAACGTTGCTGGCACAGCCGTGCATCAGCACCGCACTGGCCAGGACGGCCGCGGCGGCGCTCCGCCGGCGCTGAACAACCGAAAAGAGGATCTGCACACAGAGCCGTTTGTGCCCGCCCGCATGCAGCGGTGCGGCGTGTGCCGAGCGGCACCGAACGCTCGGACCCAGGCGCGGGAACGGCCGGAGGCGGCGCAGACAGCAAAGGTGCTTCGTAGTCATGAGCGATCCCTCTGCGGTCTCTGCACCCCGGCGGGCATAGCTGCCTCGGCGTTTCGTCGTCGAGTCGGTACATCGATCGACCCGCGGACGACGGCGGCGTTCCTGCAATCTCAACTTAGCCCACCGAGACCCTCAGGCAAGACGGGTGAGCTCCGGTAGATCGCCGGCGTCCAGGTCCAGCTTGCCCTTGGCGTCGTACAGGGCCGCCTGCAAGGCTTCCTCGATGGTCGGGTGATAGAAGGGCATGCGAATCAGATCCAATACTGTCAGGCGCTGCTGGATGGCCCACGCCAGCAGATGGCCCAGGTTCTCGGCCTTGGGTGCGACCAGGGTGGCGCCCAGGACTTCGCCGCTGGCCTTATCGGCGTATACGCGCACCACACCCTTGTTTTTCGCCATGATCAGGGCGCGGCCCACGGGACCGAGCTGCATTTCGCCGATCACGGTGTGTTCCGGGTCCAGCTGGCCCAGGCCCTGACCTACCACGGCGATGTTGGGATCGCAGAACGTGATGGCCAGGGGTGTACGCCGCTGGAATCTGACGACGGGTTCATGCACGGCGTTGTAGCCGGCGATCCTGCCTTCGTCGCCCGCCTCGTGCAGAATGGGGCGCGTGGCCGTCACGTCGCCGGCGATGAAGATGGGCAGATTGCCGATCTGCATGGTCTCGGGGTCGTGCACCGGGACGCCGCGGGCATCGAGCGCAACGCCCAGGTTGTCGAGCGCGAGGCGCTCGAGGTTGGGAACCCGGCCGAGGGCCGCCAGGACCCGATCGACGACCACCGTGCGTTCGCCGCTGCGAACCCGCAGGGCCTCGCCTTCGGGCTCCACCTCGGCCGCTGCACCGAGCCACAGGGGGAACTCGCTGCCGATGAGGTCCGCCGCCACCTTGGCCGCCACCGCATCCTCGAGCCCGCCAATGGACTCGGCCAAGTCCAGGCCCGTCACCTGCACGCCCATGCGCGACAGCGCCTGGCCCATCTCCAACCCGATGGCGCCCAGGCCCACCACGGCCGCGGAGCCGGGGAGGTCTTCCAGCTCGAACAGATCGTCGGTGGTGATCACTCGGTCCCGAAAGGCGTTCCAGGCCTCCGGCACCAGGGGCCGGGAGCCGGTGGCGATGATTACCCGCGCGGCGCGGATGCGCTGGCCGCCGTCCACCTCCAGCAGGGTGGGCTCCAGGAACCGGGCATAGCCGTCGATGAACTCCTCGCCCATCTCGTCGGTGCTGCCCTCCAGCACCCGGTCGACGAAGATGTCGCGCAGGTCGCGCACGTGCTCCATGGCCTCGGTCGCGTCCAGGGACAGCGACGCCATGCCCTCGATGCCGTAGCGGTCGAACACCTTGCGGCGATGGAAATCGTCGGCCACTTGGATGGCCGCCTTGGAAGGCATGCAGCCGACCCGCGCGCAGGTGGTCCCCAGCTCGCCGCCGTTGATCAACGCCCAGCTGTCGGTGTGCTTGCGCACCTGGCCGAGGGCGTAGAGTCCGGCGCTACCGGCACCAATGATGGCTACGTCAACCTTGCGTTCCATGGAGCGTCCTTGTGACCGGGGTTGCGGCGAGGGGCCGGCGTGCGCCGGCGCATTGCAGAGGGACAGTATAAGACAGCGCGCGGGGGCGGTGCAGCCGTGGCGAACTGGCGGGTTGGCGGGATTAGGGGGAGGAGGCGAGACCGAGGCGGCCGTTGCGCACTTCCAGGGCGGCTCGCCCCTCGGCGAACTCCTGCAGGCTGCGACCCACCAGGGCGGCGCGCCAGCCGTGCAGGACCGCCGCGTCCGGGTCGCCTGCCACCAGCCGTTCGAGGGTGGCACGGGTGGCGAGCATGGCCGGGCTCAACGATTCCTCCGTGGCCCGCAGTCGTACAATGGCCATCATGGCGTCCACCAGGGCATCCTGGTGCGGTTCCAGGATGCGGCGTGGCTCCAGGGTCGGCCAATCTTCCCGGGGAAGTTCCCGAGCCTCCTGCAGCAGGCCGAGCAGCGTGCCTCCGTGGCGCTGCAGCAGGCGCTCTTCCAGCCCGCGGATGCGGCCCATGGCGGCCATGGAGGCGGGCATGTGCCGCGCCAGGTCCACCAGGATCTCGTCGCGGACGATCCAGCGGCGCGGCCGATCGGAGGCCATGGCGTGGTGCTCGCGCCAGGCGGCGAGCCGCTGCAGGGCCGCCAGCTGCACACCTTTGAGGCGGCGCACGTCCTTCAGCCGGCGCCAGATCCCATCGGGGTCCGGGGCATAGGTGGCCGGGTCGGTGAGGGTGGCGAAATCCTCCCGTAGCCAGTCCAGGCGCCCGCGCTCGCCCAGGATCTGCACCTGGCGCTCATACAGGCGGCACAGGTGGATGACGTCCTCGGCGGCATACTGAAGCTGCTCCGGCTGCAGCGGCCGAGCGCTCCAGTCCGTGCGCGAGTGCGCCTTGTCGAGTTCCACCCCCAGTACTTGCTGTACCAGGGCGCCGTAGCCGATCTGGTCGTTTGCGCCCAGCAGGGCCGCCGCGATCTGGGTGTCGAACACCGGTGCCGGCAGGGCGCCGCGCAGGTGATAGAAGATCTCCAGGTCCTGGCGGGCGGCGTGGAAGACCTTGATATTGCCGGGATCGTAGAGCAGATCCAGGAGCGGCGTCAGTTCGCCTACGGCCAGAGGATCGATGCACAGCACTTCGTCGTCGGCGGCGATCTGGACCAGGCACAGCTTGGGATAGTAGGTCTTGTCGCGCAGGAACTCGGTGTCCACGCACAGCACATCGGCCCCAGCCAGCCGGTTACAGGCGGCGGTCAGCGCTCCTGGTTCCCTTACGTAGACGAAATCCTCGCGCATACCCATTAGGTCACGGCCAAAACCATGCATTGTACCGGTGGGGATCGTCGGCGGAAGAACTTTCGTGCCCGACGGCGCGCCGGCTCGCGGACCCAGATCGCAGACCGGGCGGCGCCGTGGCGCTTATGCGGTCTGGCGCTGACCCACCAGCATGGCTTCCGGGACGCGCATCTTGATGGCTGTAGGCAGTTCCAGGCAGATGCCCGGCACCGGCCGCACGCTCACCCAGAGGACATTCAGCTTCAGATTGAGATCCGCGAATACCACCACTTTGCGGTAATGCTCCAGCACCGCCTGGATCTCGGCGACGGTGGCCTGCAGCACGTGCCGGGGGCGGTTGCGCAGCCGCGGGATGAGCATCATAAAGTCGCTGAACGGGCGCCCGTCCTGGTCTCGGGTGGGCACCCGTTTCCACAATGGCTCGGCGGGATCGAACGGCAGGCCGGTGATGGGGTAACGCTCGGACATGGCACGTACCTCGGCGGCAATACGCTCAGCATAGACCGCGGGCTGCCGCGGGTGGTCAGCGGCCACCCTCATCGTGGCCCTCGCCGGGGCCACCGTGGGTCGTCAATCCCGCGGTCAGCGCAAACCGCATCGCCTCCTCCACGGACATGTCCAACGGCCGCAGGGCGGCGCGCGGCAGCAGCACCATGTAGCCGCCGATCTGATAGCTCAGCGGCAGGTACACCGCCACCCGGCCCTCCACGGCGATGCCCGCGGGCATGCCGTGGAAGTCCTCGCGCATGACGAAGCCCAGCAGTTCAGCGTCGATGCCCGCCAGGCGCACCATCACAGGTTGGCGTGCGGCACTGGAGTCGGCGCCGGAGAACAGGGTGAAGAAGTCCCGGATCGCGCCGTACACGGACTTGACCAGCGGCACCCGATACAGCAGCGCCTCGGCGGTCTCGACCAGGCGGCGCACCACCCACGCATGCATCAGCGCCCCCACCAGCAGAATGAGCGCCAGGCTGAGGATCAGGCCCAACCCCGGCCAGTACAGCCCCTCCGGCAGCATCCGGCGCAGCGCGCCGCCGAGCAGGGCCTCGGCAGAGGTGGCGAACCAGTACAGCAGGTACAGGGTAATGGCGATCGGCAACACCGTGGCCATCCCGGTGAAGAAGGTCTTGCTGATGTTTTTCATGGGCGTATCGCGCAGGCGGGGGGTGCCCCGATGATACGGGTGCAGCGGTCGGCGCCGCCACCGCGGCGGGCAGTGCTAGTCGGGGGCGACCAGGCGGCTGGGGTCGAGCAGGCGGGCCAACTCCTCGGCATCCAGATCGGTCATCTCGGCGGCCACCTCGCGGATGGGGCGGCCCTCCCGGTAGGCGCGCTTGGCGATCTGCGCCGCCTGCTCGTAGCCGATGGCGGCATTCAGGGCGGTGACCAGGATGGGGTTGCGCTCGAGTTGGGCTCCCAGACGCTGCTCGTCCACCCGGAAGCCGGCGATGGCGCGATCCGCCAGCAGCCGGCTGGCGTTGGCCAGCAGATCGATGCTCTGCAGCAGGTTATAGGCGATCACCGGCAGCATGACGTTCAGCTGGAAGTTGCCGGCCTGACCGCCGACGGCGATGGTCGCGTCGTTGCCCATCACTTGGGCGCACACCATGGCGGTGGCTTCCGGGACCACCGGGTTCACTTTGCCGGGCATGATGCTGCTGCCCGGCTGCAGTGCCGGCAGTGCGATCTCGGCGAGGCCTGTCAGCGGACCACTGTTCATCCAACGCAGGTCGTTGGCGATTTTCATCAGGCCCACCGCGATGGTGCGCAGCTGGCCGGACAGCTCCACGGCGGTGTCCTGGCACGACAGCGCCTCGAAACGGTCCACGGCAGGGCGAAAGCCGTGTCCGCTGCGGGCGCTCAGCTCGGCGGCGAAGCGCGCGGCGAACTGCACCGGGGCATTGATACCGGTGCCCACCGCGGTGCCTCCCTGGGCGATCTGGCACAGCCGCGGCACCACCGCCTCGACGCGCTCGGCGCCGGCGCGCACCTGGCGGGCCCAGCCGCCCAGCTCCTGACCGAGGGTGACCGGCATGGCGTCCATCAGGTGGGTGCGGCCGGTCTTGATGGTGTCGCGGTGCTCGCCGGCGCGGGTCTCGATGGTCTCGGCCAGGTGCTGCAGGGCGGGCAGGAGGCGCTCGCGAATCTCCAGCAGCGCCGCCACGTGGATGGTGGTGGGAATGACGTCGTTGCTGCTCTGACTGCGGTTGACGTGGTCGTTGGGATGCACCGCTGCGCCGCAGGCCCGGGTCGCGAGCGTGGCGATGACCTCGTTGGCGTTCATGTTCGTGCTGGTGCCGGACCCGGTCTGGAACACATCCACCGGGAACTGGTCATCGTGGGCGCCGCCGGCCACCGCCTCGGCGGCGGCGGCGATGGCCTGGGCACGCGCGGCGTCCAACACCCCAAGGGCGCCGTTGACGGCGGCCGCGGCCGCTTTCACCAGTCCCAGGGCTCGGATGAAGGCCCGCGGCAGGCGCAGCCCGGACACCGGGAAGTTGTCCACCGCCCGCTGGGTCTGGGCCCCGTACAGCGCCTCGGCGGGGACCTGGACCTCGCCCATGCTGTCCTTCTCGGTTCTGGTGCGGGGATCACTGGCCATGGCATTTCCGGGTGCGCGGGTGCGGGCTTGATTATAGCGAACGGGACAGTAGAGTGTCCGGACACTTCCCCGCCGCTGGATCCTTATGCCGCGACCGACCCGTATTGAGCTGCACCGCACCTCCCGGAAACTGGAGCTCGAGTTCGACGATGGGGCGCGCTTCGAGCTGCCGTGCGAATACCTTCGGGTGTACTCGCCATCGGTGGAAGTCCGCGGGCTGGGCGAGCTGGAGGTCTACAAGGAGGATGTGGGCATCGAGGACCTGCAGCCGGTGGGCAACTACGCGGTGCGCATCTTTTTCGACGACGGACACAAGAGCGGCATCTACTCCTGGGCGCACCTCTACGACCTTGGCATCAATCGGGAGCGCTACTGGCAGGAGTATCTCGAGCGCCTGCGCACCGGCGGCTACCGGCACCGCTCCGTCGGCGAGGAGTAGCGCCTTTGGACCTGGAATCCCACAACGTGTCCTGCCCGTACTGCGGCGAGCTGATCGAGCTGCAGGTGGATGCCTCCACCGGCAGCTCCCGCTATGTGGAGGATTGCAGCGTGTGCTGCCAGCCCATGGAAGTGGCAGTGGCGGTGGATGCCACGGGGCGCGTGTCGGTGGCGGTGTATCGGGACGACGAAACGTCCTGAGGAGGCCTCAGCCGGTTTTACGCGGCTGCCGCTGGCCACCCCATCGCGCTCCCGCCAGTATCGATCAATTCGTGCCGGCCGTGCTCACGCCGCCTCGCCGCTCCGATACGCCTCCTGCGCCTCGCCGCCGAACGCGGCCAACAGGTCGTTGAGCATGCCCGCAAGCTCCAGGGTGAGCAGTGAGAACTCGGCATCGAACACCGCCGCCTGATCGTCGGTATCCATGTGCTCCAGCGTCTCGGCGACCACGTCGGCGAAACGCAGGCGCCGGATGGAGAGGTCGTCGTGGAGCACGAAGCTCAGGCGCTCGCGCCACTCCAACCCCAGGCGGATGACCTGCATGCCGGACTCCACGTGGGCGCGGATCTCGTCGCTGCCGAGATCCTGGTGCTTGCAGCGGATGCGCCCGGCCTGGTCGTCGCAGTCCTGCAGCTCGCACTCGTCGAGTACCTGCCAGCCGGCGCTGGCCCGACCCTCGAGCCAGCGGGTGAGCACCGATGCCGGCGCCTGCTGCACCTGGGGCGGTTGCAGAGACAGCGGCCCGACCGTGTCCCGCAACAGGGTGATCAGCTCTTCGGCGCGGTTGGCGCTCGAGGTGTCCACGACCAGCCAGCGTTCCTTTGCGTCCACGTAGGCCAGGGTGCGGCTGCTGCGGGTGAATGCCCGCGGCAGCATGGATTGGACCAGCTCGTCGCGTAGCCGCGTGCGTTCGTTGCGACCCACCCTGCGGGACTCGTCGGCCTGCAGCTGCGCGATCTTCTGCTCCAGTTCCTGGCGCAGCACCGAGGCCGGCAACAGCCGGTCGTTGCGCTCGGCGCACAACAGAATGCGCCCGCCGGCACCGTGGGTGAGCGCCGCCGCCCGGTCTCCCAGCACACCGCCGAGGGGCGCCGTCCAGCCGAACGTGGCCGGCTCCAGAGGCCCGCAGGGGCGTGCCGGCTGCTGGGCGAGCAGCCGCTCCAGTTCCTCGGGGGGGATGGTGAAGGGGCGGGTAAGGCGGTAGAGATGCAGATTGCGAAACAGCATGGATGGAGGACACGGGGCAATGACGGGCCGCCATTATGGCGAAAGCGCGCAGCACCCGCCAGCGTCGGTGCTCCATTGTGCGTACCGCGTTGTCTTTCGGGCGCGTGCGCGGGACAATGCGCCCGCTACGCTTCGGTTTGCGACAGGGAGGAGCGGCTCATGAATGCGATGGAAACCGGAATCGCGGTGTTGGCGCTGGCGGGGCTCTCGATCGGCGTGGGGACTGCGGCGGACGATGTCGATGCCAAGGCGCTGCACGACGCCGATTGCATGTCCTGCCACGGCACGGAGGTCTACACCCGCGATGACCGTCGCGTGCAATCCTACGAGGCCCTCGAGGGACAGATCCAACGCTGCACCATGGCCACCCGTGTCGGCTGGAATGAACAGCAGAAGGCGGCGGTGGTCGATTACTTGAACCGCACGTTCTACCACTTCGAGCCGTGATGCCCGGCCGGCTCAGTTGCGCGGCGGGAACAGGCGCGGATTGCGGTGCACGAAGCGGCGAATGAGGCGGTCGCCCAGCAGCGAGTCGCCGCCGCGCACGTAGTGATAGCCGATCCAGGCGGCCATGGCGCCGCCGGCGGCGTCCACCATGAGATCGGTCATGGTGTCCACCAGGCCGGACTTCTGCATGTTGAAGCCGAGGCTCAGGTCCATCAGAAACTCGAAAATCTCCCATAGCGTGCCGATGCTCACGGCGAACACGAACGAAAACAGCGCCACGAACGCCGGCGCCATGCGCACGCGGTGGGTGCTGTAGAGCACGTACACGAGCAGGAATCCCACCAGCCCCATGACCAGCGCCGAGACGCTGTGCAGAAGCAGGTCCCACCACCAGAAGCGCTGATAGAACTGTCGCACCTCGCCCAGGGCGAACGCCGCGTACAGAAACAGGCAGGTGACGAAGGTGAACTCGATGGGCAGCTGAACGCGAAGCTGACGCTCCACCATGGCGGGGAGAAAGGTCAGCACGAACACCACGCCCGCGGTGAAGGCGACCAGCCATTGGTTCTCGACAACGGCGCCGACCAGTACGCCGAGGATGGCGAACTGCAGCGCCAGGGCGATCCACAACTGGATGCGATCGGCCCAATCGCCCTGCAGCAGCCAGGCACGCAGGCGACGTCCGCGGTGGGGTCGAAACCGGGTGCGCGATTCGCTATTGGACGTTGTCGAAGGATCGGTCCGCGGCATAGCGGGGCTGAGGCGGGCCGGCGTTCGGCTTGTCGGCGAGCAAGCGCGCACCGCCCCGGGGGGCGCCGTTTACGGCCGTGATCTTCCCGTGATGGCCTGCTGCAAATGAGATAACGGTGTCGATGCAGGGCATCGAATCCTCCTTGGTGCGCGCGCGGGTCTGTTTCAAATCAGTATAGTAGGGTCTGGTACACTGCCATTTTGCCGGCCGGGGACAAACCCGTGACAGGGTGGGAGATCGCAAAGACGACCCACGTGAGCACCGTGGTGATCAGCATTTCGCTGTTCGTGCTCCGGGGTATGTGGATGATGGCCGGCTCGCGGATGCTGCAGCAGCGGTGGGTGCGCATCGTACCCCATGTGAACGATACGCTGCTGCTGGCCAGCGCCATCGCCCTGGCGCTGATCACCTACCAATACCCCCTGCGCCACGATTGGCTCACCGCCAAAGTCATCGGCCTGGTCCTCTACATCGGTCTGGGGATGGTGGCCCTGCGCCGCGGGCCGGCCCGGGGCGTGGGCGCCGTCGCCTGGCTGCTGGCGCTGGTCGTCTTCGCCTACATCGTCGCGGTCGCCTTCAGCCGCAACCCCTGGCCGTTCGGCATCTGAGCGCGCGTGGCGAGCACGAGCACAGAGATCTCCGAGGTATTGAAAAGGGCAAGTTTCCACCCGGCTTCGGTGTGTATCGGCTTCGGCAGGGCGCGACGCTGGAGGCGCAGCGTAGCGGGGGGCCGACTTCTGTACCTCTCTGACCTCCCGTTTCGCAGCGACGCCCTTTGGGCCGCGCATACCGCTCCCTGCTACACTGCGCCGCCATGTTGACTTGCAACCAACTCGCCCTGCGTCGCGGCACCCGGCTGTTATTCGCCGAGGCGAGCTTCACCATTCACCCGGGCTGGAAGGTGGGTGTCACCGGCGCCAACGGCACCGGCAAGTCGAGCCTGTTCGCCCTGATCCGCGGCGAGCTGCAGCCAGACGCCGGGGAGTGCGCGCTGCCGGCGGACCTGGTTATCGCCCACGTCGCTCAGGAGACGCCGGCGCTGGACCGTGTGGCACTGGAGTTCGTACTCGACGGTGACCGGGAGCTGCGGCACGTGCAGACGGAGCTGACCGCCGCCGAGCGGCTCGGCGATGCCCATGGGCTCGCCCGGCTGCACGAGCGGCTGCTGGCCATCGATGGCTACGCCGCCCATGCCCGGGCGGCCCGCTTGTTGGCGGGGCTCGGTTTCGCCGATTCCGACCTGGCATCCCCCGTCCAGGAGTTCTCCGGCGGATGGCGGATGCGCCTGAACCTGGCCCAGGCGCTGATGAGCCGCTCCGATCTGCTGCTGCTGGATGAGCCCACCAACCATCTGGATCTGGATGCCGTCATCTGGCTCCAGGACTGGCTGCGCGAATACCCGGGCACGCTGCTGCTCATCTCTCACGACCGGGATTTTCTCGACCAGGTGAGCGATCACATCGTGCACATGGCCGACCAACGCGTGACGCTCTACAACGGCAACTACTCGAGCTTCGAGGAACGCCGCGCCCAGCAGCTGGCCGGACAGCAGGCCGCGTTTGAGCGCCAGCAGCGGGAGGTGGCGCACATGCGCGCCTTCGTGGCCCGCTTTGGCGCCAAGGCCACCAAGGCCAAGCAGGCTCAAAGCCGTCTCAAAGCCCTGGAGCGCATGGAGCGCATCGCGCCCGCTCACGTGGATTCGCCTTTCGAGTTCCAGTTCCCCGAGCCTGATGCGCTGCCCAATCCCCTGCTGCAGCTCGAGCACGTGCGGGCCGGGTACGGCGAGCAACCGGTGCTGGAGGACGTGGGGCTGAGCCTGCTGCCCGGAGACCGCCTCGGGCTCCTGGGTGCCAACGGCGCGGGCAAGTCCACGCTCATCCGCGTGCTCGCCGGGGAGTTGGACCCCGTCGCAGGGGCGCGCTGCGCCCCGTCCGGCCTGCGCATCGGCTATTTCGCCCAGCACCAGTTGGAACAGCTCGATCCCCAGGCGACTCCGCTGCTGCACCTCCAGCGGCTGTCGCCCGAAGCCGAGGAGCAGCGCCTGCGGGATTTCCTCGGTGGATTCGGGTTCCCCGGCGACGCTGCCCTGGCCCCGGTGGCGCCGTTCTCCGGCGGGGAAAAGGCGCGCCTGGTGCTGGCGCTGCTGGTCTGGCGGAGGCCGAACCTGCTGCTCCTGGACGAGCCCACCAACCACCTGGACCTGGACATGCGCCACGCGCTGAATGTGGCCCTGCAGGATTTCGCCGGCGCCCTGGTGTTGGTGGCCCACGATCGCTATCTGCTGCGCAGCGTATGCGACGGCTTTCTGCTGGTGGGCGCCGGCCGAGTGACACCCTTCGACGGCACCCTGGAGGATTACCGCGACTGGTTGGCGGCGCGGCGACGTTCCTCCGAGCCCCGCGGCGAGGGCGCAGGTGAGCACGGGGCCACGGGGCGGCGCGACCGCCGTCGGGTCCAGGCCGAGCGGCGCGCCCGGCTGCAGCCCCTGCGCCGGCGCATCGCCGAGTTGGACGGCATCCTGGAACGCTTGGGTGAGGAGCGTGCCCGGGTGCAGGAACGACTCGCCGATCCGGGGATCTACGCGGACAGCAGGCGCGGCGCACTGCAGGAGCTGCTGCGGGAGCAGGGCCTGGTGGAGCGGTCTCTCGAGGCGGCCGAGCAGGAATGGCTGGAGCTCAGCGAGCGGTTGGAGCGTACCCAGTCCGATTCTTGAGCGTGCTAGACTGCCGACGTCTCGAGCCGATCACTCGCCCCCATGGATTCTATCGATAAACTGCTACGCGGCCACGAGCGTTTTCGGCACCGCTACTTCAACGACGATCCCGCGCTGTTCGAGCGCCTGGCGCGGCGCGGCCAGGCACCCGAGGTGGCAGTGGTCGCCTGCTGCGATTCCCGGGTCGATCCGGCGATCGTCACCGACTGCGACCCCGGCGACCTGTTCACCATCCGCAACGTCGCCAACCTGGTTCCGCCCCACGAACCCGAGGGTGTCTATCATGGCACCAGTGCCGCCCTGGAGTTCGCCGTGCGCGGCCTGGCCGTGAAGCACGTCGTGGTGCTGGGCCATGCCCAATGCGGCGGCGTCCAGGCGCTGATGAGCGGGGACTATGCCCAAAACGACGACTTCATCGGCGATTGGATGAACATCGCCCGGGAGGCCCGCGAGCGGGTGCTCGCCGACCCGCGGTTCGCCGACGCCGCGGATCGTCAGCGTGGGTGCGAGCATGCATCCATCGGCATTTCCCTGCGCAACCTCATGACCTTCCCCTGGATACGGGACCTGGTCGAGCGCGGCCAGCTGCACCTGCATGGCTGGTACTTCGATCTGTACAACGGTGCGCTGCTGCAGCGGGACGCTGCAACGGGGGAGTTCCGCTGAGCCGGTCGGGCCGGGGAAGCGCGATCCGGAGTCATGGCGCTTCAGGGCACCGTACGGCACGGCGCCGATGCCGCCCCTTCGCCCCGAGTCAGGACCGGCGGTCGAAGCTCATGAGCAGCTGGCCGGCGCCTGCCGGGGCGTGCTCGTCCAGGTAGAGCTCGTGCAGGCGCAACCCGGCCGGCGGCGACAGCGCCGGGCCCCGGGTCAGCGTGTCGTAGCGCTCGCCGCCGAGCAGGGTCTGGGCGAGGGTGAGATACAGTCGGTCGACGGCGTTCGCCGCGAGCAGGCCGTGGAGGACACCCGGACCGGCGATGGAGTAGAGCGACGCCACCCCGCGCCCGTGCAGCGCACGCAGCATGGCGGCGATCTCCACCCGTGCCCCGGGACTGCAGGTCAGCACCTCGATGCCCGATTCGGTCAGCTCGCGCAGCCGCGCCGCGGGCGCGGCCTGGGAGGTGACCACCAGCAGCCCGGTCCCGAGCCGCTCATGCACCCCCGGCGGGATGTCGAGCGCGGCGCTCATGACCACCACCAAGGGTTTGGCTGACAGGCCCCTGTCGCTTCGCCATGCGCCCAGGTCCTGGAATTCGCGGCGGCCCAGGTCCATGAATTCCTGCTGCCGTCCGGCGGCAACGGCGCGCAAGTGCCGCGCCGTGGTGAGCAGTGCGTCGCACTGGGCCAGCAGCTCCATGTACAGACGCCAGTCCCGCGGATTGGCGATGGCGGCCGGTACCTGCCGGCGGCCGCTCTGCGTCTCGGAGATGCGTCCGTCCAGACTGGCGATGAAGTTGGTGTATACGAACGGCCGGTCCGCCACGCGGTGGCCGCGCAGGTCATGTTGGAGATAGAGCCCCGCGAGTGCGCAGGGTGTGCCGTCTGGCGGAAACAGGCGGGCGACCGGATAGGTGGACACGATCGTCAGTCGACGGCGGCCAACCGGGCGAGTTGGGTGACCATATCGGGGGCCAGGTCCAGGCCGAGCTCCGACTCGGGGTTGATGGAGATCCCAAACCCGCCGCCCATCTTCTGCAGCACCCAGCGTAGATCCTCGAGGATGCCGCCCCCGTAGCCCGAGAACTGATCCAGAAACGGCTTCGCCCGCTCGGGGCTGGAGAACAGGATGAGCACGTCGGTGCCGTCCTCGGCGGTGAGCGACAGGGGTTCGGCGCGTTGGGAGGCTTGGAAATTGGCAATCCCACGGCTGTCGTCCTTCACAGGCATGAACACCTGCGCGCCCAGCAAGTCCTGCATGAAGTTGTCCGCCGGTACGTCGCCGGAATGCAGGGCGGCCAAGCGGCGTTCCAGCTCGTTGCGGGTGTCCTGGGTGTCGTTCATGGTGGCGACCGCGGCGGAGGGTAGCGCACAGGCTAACGGCTGGCCGTGAAATTGCAAGCGCCTGTCCCGTGGTCCAACAGCGCCTTTGAGGCGCCGTAGGGACCCCACCTGGGTCGCAGGCGGCGGCCGTCGCATTGAACGCAACCCGCGCCAGAGTACGCGGCCGATGGTCGCTGCCAGGATTTTGCTGCCATTTCCCACGCGGCGCTCAGCGCCGCGTTGCGACAGCGCCAAGTGGGACGGCAGCGCGGTTTCGGTCCGCCGCGCTAAAGTCGTCGCCCCGCGGACCGACATGCTGGGCCACAAGATGCTTTTGGAGGGCGCGGGTGCAGGTCACGGATCTAGTGCGAGACGGGATGGGGCTGGCGTCGTTGCCGGAGGTCTGCATGCAGGTTCAGGCAATGGCCGACGATCCCAGCTGCAGCGC
>Ga0209347_1000499_pt1 | contig 97421 bp, 94 predicted proteins | sample AutmiccommuBRH23_FD_187382 | JGI IMG/M metagenome (GOLD analysis project Ga0209347, IMG submission 187382) | Deep subsurface microbial communities from Mt. Terri, Switzerland - Autotrophic microbial communities BRH/23 (SPAdes) (version 2) | ecosystem: Environmental > Aquatic > Deep subsurface >...
AAACAGCTAAGGCTAATAAAATCAACGTCTACATGTTCCTATTCTATATCTTCAGTAAACTGCCAGGAATTGACTTCAAGGCTAATCCATCACTACTTGAGGACTTTATGCCCTGGTCACAGAAACTGCCAGACTACTGTCGCAACAATCAATAATAGCTTGGATGGTTCGCCCCAGTATGATGAATTGTACTGGGGTTTTATTTTGTCAATGCACTGCTTCGTTAAGCGCTTACAAAACTAGACGTCAATTGGCATGGTATTATCCGGGGTGGACTTATTCCAATAAGTTCACCATTGACAAAGTTATATTGTTGGCGGAAATAAGTTTACAGCCTCAATGCTCCCGTCCTTCAAGATTTCCGTGTAGTGCGGATTTCCCTTAAAGAAAAACGCCTGATTTCCCTGGGAACTTTTATCGGGTTTTTCGGTTGCCTCAGTTAATGTTCCTTCTAGATTGGCAATCGTCAGATCATCCTCACCTAGGATCTTCTTCACCCCTGAGAAAAAGTAGTTATACCCTTTCAATTTGTAGTACTGATCAAAACTACCCTCATATAAATAGCGTTCATCTTGACCCAGTGTAACATCTCCAATGGCACTAATAGTGATGGCAGTTTTTATAGTTTGCTGTACTGATTAGCGAAGAAACGCCCGGGGGGCTATCGTAAAGTTTGGTATGAGTAAAATTATCCGTGGTCGCATACTTGATGTCTAACTCCAGATTAGGGATAACTTGCAGGATATCTACAAAATCAGTTTTCTTTTTAACAGCAACGATGTTTTGGGTCAGGAGTGTATCCGCAGCTTAAACTTGGGCTGTAAGTCCAAAAACGAATGTCAAGGTAATGAGGATAGCCAGAAATCGGTTGAACACGAAAGACCACCTCCCGCTTACATTCAAATAGAACATAAGCTTAAAGTTCCCTGGAAGATGTTTTCTTATCTTGATTTTGTAGCGGTAAAATAAAGGGTCCTTTCCTAGTTTAAACAACTTCATCATATAATGTTATTTTTGTGCAAAAAAGGTAGTTTTAAAGTAGTAAAGCTATAAATATTTGACCTATCTTCGGTTACGACCGAAGATAGGTCAAATCAAAGGTTGGCAGGAACTGACGAAAAGGATCCACCGTAGGCGAGTCCACGAACCGGCATAATGTGTCAAATGCATCAGGAAGCGTTCGTGTTTAATCATGGGAAATTGGTTTTCGAATCTACTCTCCCAGTTTAAGGGACAAATTTGATGACCCTATTCAGCAGGGCATCTGTGACATACATTTCTCCGTTGTTACCAAATGCTATTCCCCAGGGCGAGAAGAAATTGCCGTCTGTGCCGCTGAAGCTGCCGATTTTTTCAAGGAAAACACCATTGTTGGTAAACTTTTGAATCCTGTTATTAGAGGAGTCGGAAACCCAAACGTTATTCTCCTTGTCCATGCTGATGCCTATGGGCAGGAAGAGGTCACCGTCAGCCTCCCCCCAGTTTTCCAGCGGATCTTCCAGCGGAACGCCGCCGTTGGTGCCCCACTTGGTAATGAAGTTGCCATTCTTGTCAAACTTCTGAACCCTATTGTTAACCCTATCAACCACATAAATATTGTCGAGAGAGTCAGCCGCAAGGTAGCTTGGCTGCCTGAACTGGCCATCACCCATGCCTTCACTGCCAAAGCTGTTCATGAAGTAGCCGAAAGCATTATACTTCACTATCCTGTTATGGCCCGTATCGGACACATAGATATTGCCATCACTGGTAGTGCAGACACCCATCGGCAGGAGAAGGTTATAATAACCGAAGTTCATAAGCCAAGTCCCGCCGGGCGTGAACACCTGAATCCGGTTGTTTCCTGTATCTGCAATGTAGATATCGTCATACTTCTTGTCATACCAGACCTGCTTGGGTGCAATGAACTGCCAGTAATAGGACCCGTAAGCCTCAGGTCCGCCGCCGCCACTGTTACCTCCCCATTTAGCAAGAAGGTTCCCGTTGCTGTCAAACTTCTGTATCCTGTGGTTGAAGGTATCAGAAATGTAAACATTACCAGCACTGTCAACCGCCGAGCTGACGCTCTCGGAAAAGACTTTATTGTCCTTCCGGTCGGCACCGATGTGCTGTTCTACAGAGGCGTAAGTCGAATACCCACGATATTTGATTAACTGGCTGTTGCCGGTATCGGAAACGATGAAACGACTCCCGTCACCCAGCGGTATCACCTGATTAGGGAAACAGGGTTCCAGTCGAGTTATGCCTATGCTTGTTGACCACCTATAGACGTGACTGCTGTTATATTTCTTAATCTTGTGGTTATAGGTGTCAACAATATAAACATCTCCGTTAGTATCAATGTTTACCCCCCTAGGATGGAAGAATTTTGTACCACTATCACCCTGGGTGCCGTCCCCCAGTTGTGTTATATAATTACCGTTTACATCTAGGACCTGGACCCTATTGTTATAGGTATCTGCGATGTAAACTTTATCACCGGTGACGCTTTGCATAATTGAAATTCCTTGGGGGAGCCGGAACATCCCATTGGCTGTACCCGTACCGCCATAGGTATAAAGGTAAGTACCGTTTTCATCAAATACCTGGATTCTGTTATTAAACTCGTCTACAATATGGTAACGATTTTGGCTGTCAACGCTGATTTCTCTAGCAAGACCGAATTGACCAGGATCTGAACCTTTTGTCCCCCAAGCCCTGATAAAATTCCAGTTGGAGTCAAACTTCTGGATCCGATAATTGGCTGTGTCAGCTACCAAAATGTTACCATTGTTATCAATCGCAACGCCGAAAGGCGTGTTAAACTGGCTATTGCCGGAACCTAATGTCCCGAACTTGTTTAGAACAGTCCCACTTTGATTGATTTTAACAATCCTGTGGTTGGCCATATCAGCAACATAGATCATCCCTGCGGAATCTCTGGCCATAGCCACCGGTGTGTTAAAGATTAGCCCTGTCCCTTCGTTGGCCGTGCCCCAAGTCTGAGATACCGTATGGGCTAAGGCCAAAGGAGTCGTCATTAATAAGAGGAAGACCACCAACATCATGCTTAATACTCTATTTTTCCACATAATATTTTCCTCCTTTTCATTCAATCGTGAGACTCGGTGTTCAACTTTAGTTGAACGAGTTCATTTTCTCGATAAGTAAACCAGCGAGATAAACTTTATTTACTCCCCCCTTATCCCCTCCTATTTTTTCAAATCTCGTACCCTTTTAGTTCTTAAGCTTTTTCAGTACATATCCCATATTGTCTGCCATGTGTGTAATAATCCCTATACCTTCAGTATCTTGATCAGCATCAACTTTGCCACCAGTGCCGGCAACCCCAACGTTCCAGTAGTTAGAACCCACCACGATGGTATCGTTTACCGTCGCCCAAAGCAGCAGCTGGGCAAAAGCAAACGTTTGCCCTGCCCTTCTGGCTACTGTAATCGGTGCAACTACCTTCCCCGAAAAAGCCGTGCCTTTCCATTGATAAGTGGAGTCTTCGGATTTCATTTCATTCACAACCCAACGCCCAAGAAATCCAGCCCTATCCAGTAACGCTTTCAATTTTGGGGGGATGGAGGCATGATAGACCGGAGAACCCAGAATTATCCCATCTGCCTCAATCATTTTCTGGAATAGCTCAGCGAAATCATCGTTGATACTGCATTCTTTTTTTTCTACACAGGAATAGCAACCGCTACACTGGTCAATATTCTTATCTCCTAAGCGCACCAGCTCTGTCTCAAAACCCTGCTTCCTAAGTTGTTCAAGTGCCGTCTCTACTAAAAACTCAGTATTTCCTTTTTCTCGTGGACTTCCATTAAAGCCAATCACCTTCATTTTAAACGGCCTCCCCTTTCTCTCCCCACTTAACGGCGGTCGCTGCCCAAGAGTACCCTGTACCTGCTCCTAGCATGATAATCAAATCACCCTCCTGAATACGACCTAAGCGAAGAGCTTCATAGAGCGCAATATAGGCATCGGCCGATTGAACATGACCGAAATCTTTAAGGATAAACGATTGGTCCAGATTCATATCGAGTTGTTCTAAAATAAAGTGTAAAATGGACCTTTTCATAAAGATCGGCGCTAAAAATTTTATATCCTTTTTACTATAACCACTCTTTTCCGCAGCACCATTGATGACTTTTAAAAAATTAACCAGAGACACGGCATCCAATCGTTCTTTCATGGATTCTGGGTCTGCAACGTCTAAACCGTAGTAACCAACTTGTTTTCCCTCCGCTTTAGCTGCTTCAGCTTTTACAAAATCCTGTTCAATCTGCATATCATTGTGATGACTAATATTCCCTATCCCATAAACCGCAACGTCTTTGGCAAAACTCCCATCCGTTATCATTGACGTCTCCAGTAGTTCATTCCTGTTATAGCCCCTTTGCAATAAGCAAGCTGCTGCACCGTCAGCAAAATTAAACATAAACCTTGCCCGTTTATTTCTGAAGTCGATAAGATCTGATTCTCTGGTACCCGTGACCAGTAAAGCATTCTTTATTTCCGGATGGTTCACCATTAACGACTTAGCTAGTTCTAGAGCTAGCGGGCCAGAGGCACACAAGTTACTTATTTGAAACGCATTGGCCTTCTTAGCACCCAGTTTATGTTGAATATGAGCCGCACAATTGTAGAGGTAATAGTCTCGATACTCACTGCCGTGGTAAATAATAAGATCAATCTCCGCCGGCTCAATGATCCCCTGAAGACAGTTTTGCGCCGCTTTGACACACATATCGGAAACATTCTCGCCCGGTGCTGCCTTAAGTTTAGAATCTAAGCCGAATTTCTCCTTGATCACCGCTTCCGGAATCCCACTTTGTTCGGCAATTTCCTGACTAGTAACCACCGCGCTCGGATAATAGACACCTATATTTCTTAACCCAATGGGTATATTTGGCCTTAATTTTTCCATTTTTTCACCCCATCTTACTAAACTAGCTATTTCCAATGGATTGCTATCCACAATTCTTAGTTATCTTGGGGTTGCCCATATAAGCGAACCGCTTCTTGGACCACAATTTTACCCACTGAATTTTTGGGAACTTCCTCGACAGAAATTACATATTTCGGAACCTTATAGGAAGCAAGCCGCGCTTTTAGAAAGGCGAGCACCTGTTCCTTAGATAGAATCTTGCCTGCTTTGAAGGCAATGATCGCCTTGCCTACTTCTCCCCATTTGGGATCAGGCACCCCAATCACACAACACTCATGCACCTCCGGGATTTGATAAATTAGAGTTTCGATCTCTGGAGGAAATACATTTTCGCCCCCGCTGATATACATATTTTTCTTTCTGCCGACAATATAATAAAAACCATTTTTATCTTGCTTGGCCATGTCACCGGTGTGGACCCAACCGTTACACAAGGTTTTCTTGGTTTCTGCTTCGTTACGCCAATACCCAGAAAAAATCTGAGGCCCATTAAAAATCAATTCACCCACTTGCTCTACTTCAACTTCTTGTCCGTCGTCACCCACAATTTTAGCTGATGTAAAGGTAAACGGTTTTCCCACAGATGCGTGTTTTTCTTTAAGTTCGCTAAAATTCATAAAATTGACGGGAATACATAGGTTTGTCGGACCGCCCTCAGTTAAGCCATACCCGAGGCACATCTTAATTCCTTTCTCCCAAAACTTTTCCATCAATTGCACAGGTGTTGGGGCTGCCCCTGACATCACCCATTCTACGGAGGACCAATCGATGCTTTCAAATTCTGCTTGTTCGGCCATCATTCTGAAGATAGTCGCTGCTCCAAAGACGTAATTCGGTTTGTATTCTGAGATAACTTTTAAGGTGAGTCCGGGATCAAAGAATCGGTTGATTAATACGCGTCCTCCCACCATCAGATGAGCCAAGGTTAAGAGATTCCATCCACCGGTATGGAATAAAGGCAACAGGACATGGTATGTTTTGTCCTTAGTGATCCCCCAATCCAAAATGTTATTTAATTGGTTATACAAAACCGCTCTATGGGATATCATGGCTCCTTTAGGAAGCCCAGTGGTACCCCCGGTATGAATTAACAAGTAAATATCTTCTAAGTCTAATCCTGGGCAATTCCTGGGACTGTCGTTCCCGTAGTGGATTAGGTAACCATACGTGATATCCTCTTCACTTTGTTTTTCATCCGTTAAGATTACGTAATGCTTTAAGGAAGACAGCTTGTTCTTCAACTCTTGAACAGTAGAAGCAAATAGCTCCTCATAAAACAAGACTTTTGGCTGCTCATTTTCGATGAGCTTCGCCAACTCATCCGACGCCAGCCGAACATTGTAAGGAACGAATACTGCTCCTAGCTTCCCGCAAGCGAACAAAGCATCAAACATTTCTACCCGGTTTCTGGAGATAAAAGCTACTCTGTCTCCTTTTTTAACCTGAAATTGTTCCGCTAAATAATTAGCCAGTCTGTTGGCTCGATCATTTAAATCATGATAACTATATTTAACACCTGTATCTAAATCGACTAAGGCTTCCCGCTTAGGGTTGAGCTGAGCCCTTCGACCGATAGAGTCTCCTATCCATTCCCAACTATGATCGCTCACTATTATCTCCCTCCCCTTCAGCTGTTTCGGACACAGCAGACCGCCATCCGCAGTAAAAATCATCATGAATATGATGGGGTTTATTTATTATTACTTACTCGTGAACTTCTGCTCATTAAATCTGATCTTATATCACTAACCCACCATCTACATTAAGAATTGCTCCATTAATGTAACTGGCTTCATCCGATGCCAAGAAGAGATATGCCTGAGCTACATCTTGCGGTTGACCTAAACGTCCAACGGGAGTCTTCTCCTCCATGATCTTAAGAATCTTTTCCGGAACCTTCGTCGTCATATCCGTAACAATAAAACCCGGTGCCACAGCATTGACCGTAATGCCCTTTCGCCCTAACTCCTTAGCCCAAGATTTCGTCATTCCAATTACCCCTGCTTTCGTCGCAGCGTAGTTGGTTTGCCCATAATTACCATATAAGCCGACTACGGAGGAAGCGTTAATTATACGTCCGTACCCTTGACTAAGCATTACCTGGACCACGGCTTGTGTACAATTAAACACTCCGGTGAGGTTGACAGCGATTACCTGTTCCCATTCTTCTTCATTCAACTTTGTCAAAACACCGTCACGGGTGATCCCTGCATTATTAATCAGGATATCTACCCTTCCGAATCGTTCCAGCACGTTTTCTACCATGGCTTGGGTTTGCTTTCTGTCTGTCACATCAACTTGGTAGAAATAACCTACGCCTCCTAGCTCCTTAATTTCTTTTTCCATAGCCTCACCGGCGGAACGATCAAAGTCAGCAACAACCACACGTGCTCCTTCCTTCAAAAAGAGCAATCCGGTTTCTTTTCCGATACCTCTAGCACCGCCTGTAATGATAGTAACTTTATCCATGAGACGCATACGGCCCACCTCCATATTCTAAATACCATAAAAATTATCTAATTTTTGCCCAAATCCGATTCCATGTACCTATGATACCTCCGGGAAAGAAGAGAACGATCAGAATGTACAGAAGACCAAAAATAATATACCACCGCTCGAAGATAGGGTGGATCTTAGCTAAATCGCCCAACTGATCTCTAGCCATAGTAGTCAGCCCGGAACCGATGAGAGCCCCGTAAAGTGTGCCGGTACCTCCTATGGTTGTCATAAGCAAAGCATCAATCGTTTTATCCACAGCCATAACCCCTGTACTTACAAAACGTTGCTGTAATGCCCAGGCTATCCCAGCCAAGCTTGCTACCACTCCGGCCACTACTGTAGAAATAAGTTTAAATTTCAGAACATCGTAGCCTAAGAATTCGGCACGTTTCTCGTTTTCCCTGATGGCTTGAAGCACCCTGCCCACGGGTGAATCGATGAAGCGCCGGAGGAGAAGAACAACTAATACTAAAAAGATCAAGATCCCATAATAAAACACTACCCTGTCTTGGAGAAAGGTCGGCACCTGGAAGCTAAAACCGTCTGCACCATTGGTAACGGAGCGCCACTTCTCGGCGCTAATAAAAAAGAGTTCAGCAAAGGCCAGGGTAATCATAGCGTAATAGACATCTTTTACTCGCAGAGACAGGTAACCAATGATTAGGGAAATGATCACAGCCAACAAAATCGTCCCTATAATAGCCAGCAAAAGATTACTAAGCGTAGGTCCGGTGTTTTGAATAATAATTCCGGTCATATAGGCGCCAGTCCCAAAGAATAAGGCATGCCCAAACGAAACGATCCCCGTATACCCTAAGAGAATGTCGTAGCTCATAGCAAAGATACCTAGAATATATATTTCAGTCCAAAGATTGAGTGTTGTCCTCGATGACGTAAATAAAGGAATTGCGGCCAAAATGAAGAGCAGAACCATTAGCACCCAGGACGATGAGGCGAGAAACCTACCAGGACGCAGCCCTACGGCCTTCTTTAGCAGATGAAAATCAGCTATTGTGCCCACCCCCCATGCCGAAGAGTCCGCTCGGCTTGATTAAAAGTACAATGGTCATGAACAGAACGTTAACTGCCAAGGCCGCCTCTGGAAGAAACCAGGCTGTGTAAACTCCGGCCAAACCCACGAGAACACTGGCCAAAGCAGAACCAAGAATACTTCCCATGCCGCCGATCACTACGACGATAAAGGCCAACATCTGGTTTTCCAGACCCATGTTGGGATTGATAGACCCAATGGCTGGTGCCATCATCACTCCGCCCAAAGCTGCTAACCCTGCACCGAACATGAAAACTAAGCTAAACACTTGCCGGATATTAATCCCGAGGACCTGTACCATCTCTTGGTTCTGTACACCGGCCCGGACAATCATGCCGACTCTAGTGCGAGTCAGAATAAAGTGAACTGCCGCTGCCACTAGTAATCCCACAGATATCGTAAAGACACGGTACTTGACGATGATAATTCCACCTAGTTCCCAACTGCCCGCTAAGAGAGGTGGGATCGGCACTGCTATGATATTGGGGCCAAAAACTGCCTTCAGTACTTCATTTAAGACCAGCATTAGACCCGTGGTGAGGAGTATCTGGGAGACATGGCGACCATAGACTCGGCGAATAATCGTACGTTCCGCTAACCATCCCAAGGCCATTCCCATAATCATGCCGGCAAGGATAGCCAACGAAAAACTTTGGGTTCGAAAGTAGATCCATACCCCGCTGTAAGCTCCCCACATAAAAATACTTCCATGCGCAAAATTGAGAACACCCATTAAGCCAAAGATTAGAGAGAGCCCGGAAGCTAGCAGGAAAATCATCATGCCCGTCGAAAGTCCGCTTAAGGTAAGGTTCATAAAAATGTCCATCCTCACACCACCTTCCCATGTCTAGGAATGGCCGTAATCCCCAGATAACGACCCTGTAACTCTCGATCCTGCAGAAGTTGAGACATTAGGCCCTGATGTACTGTATGTCCGTCGTCAATAATTACGTAGCGTTCTCCAACGGCTGAAGCTAGGGCAAAATTCTGTTCCACCAGCACCACGGTTGTGTGTTGTTTAATCTCTTTGATCGCCTGAGCAAGCTTTTCCACTAGGATTGGAGCTAGGCCTTTGCTCGGTTCATCGATCAAAAGCAAGCGATTATCGTTAACAAACGCCCGTCCAATGGCTAACATCTGTTTTTGACCTCCGCTCAAACCATCACTTTTTTGTCGGAGTTTATACTCCAGATCAGGGAAAATATCGAGGACAAACCTCAAGCGTGCCTTTGTTGCCTCATCCTTTTTGAGCATAGCCAAACTCAGATTTTCTTCAACAGTTAAACTAGAAAAAATACCTTGATCTTCTGGGACAAACCCTATCCCTTTGCGGGCAATTGCATAGGGAGACAGGCAATTGAGCTGTTCCCCCATGAATTTGACGCTCCCTCCGGAAGGGGGTGTAAGTCCCATAATAGTTCGCAGGGTCGTCGTTTTACCAGCGCCATTGCGACCTAAAATAACGGTTACCTCTCCTTGAGGTACCTCAAAAGAAACATCCTGCAAAATATGAAATTGATCAATAAAGGTTTGCACTTGAGTTAGTTGCAGGATCATTGGGACATCCCCCCCAGATAGGCCGCTTGGACCTGTTCATTTTCCATGATCTGTTGTGGTTCTCCTTTGGCCAATAGCTTGCCGTTCGCTAGGACCACTACCATATCGGAGAGTGACATAACCATATCAATCTTGTGTTCAACCAGTAAAATTGTCCTGCGATCCTCCTTAAGACGGGTTAAAAGTTCCAGAATCGCCGGTACTTCTTCAACTGCCATACCTGCCGTGGGTTCATCTAAGAGCAAAACTTCCGGCTCTAAGGCTAGAATAATTGCCAGATCTAATTTGCGTTTATCTCCGTGGGCAAGCGAACTGGCCGGCTGCTCACTCTTTCCGCTTAAATATACGGATTCTAGGAGTTCCATAGCCTTATCTATAAATGCGCTGTATTTCCGGTGATGGTGCAAAACTTGATAATGGACTCCTGCTTTGGCCTGAACAGCCAAACGGACGTTTTCCAGAACGGTTAAGCTTGAAAATACATTCGTGATCTGAAAGCTCCGCCCCATGCCTAACCTTGCTCTCTTATGAGCAGAAAGGTTGGTAACGTCTTGACCCTTAAAAAGGATCTGGCCAGCTGACGAGCGAAACAAGCCGCTCAACAAATTAAAAAAAGTCGTTTTCCCTGCTCCATTAGGACCGATGATAGAGGTAAACGTGTGAGGGGCAACCTCAAGACTTACATGGTCAACAGCCGTATGCCCTCCAAACATAATCGTCAAATCCTGAGTTCGAATAATTGACTCGATCATACTTCCCTCCCTTTGTTCAGAGAAGAGGCGGAGAGGACCCCGCCCCCGTTTATTACCCTTTACCGTTCAGAATCGGTGGGGATGTCTCCTCCTTCGTCATTTCGCGCATGAGAACCGGCACAGGCCAAGCCACGCCGTCATGTTTCTCTAGCCGGATCGCATAGAGAGCTTGCATTGCCTGATGATCCTCTTTACGATAGGTCATTGTACCCTTGGGAGTCTCGAAAGACATTCCTTCCATCGCGGTAATTAATTTCTCGCTATCGGCATCTCCAGCAGTTTTCTCCAGAGCCGCCACGATAGACAATGCCGCTGCCATTCCACCAGCCGTGAAAAGATCAGGTGGTTCGTTATATTTTTCTTTGTGTTTAGTAATAAGCCAATCATTGACTGGATTTTTGGGTAGAGTGTAATAATAAACGGTGAAGCCTTCCATGCCGACAACGTTAAACATAGTCTTTAAAGCAGCCATATCCGGTGCACCAGTAGAAATCTTAATCCCTTTTTCAGTCACTTTCAGGTCAGCAAGCTGTTGCCACGGGGTATTGGCTCCTGCCCAAATCACGAACAAAAAGTCTGGCTTAGCAGTGATAATCCGCTGGATACTAGCAGTAAAGTCGGTCGAATTGGCCGCTGGGAATTCTTCTAAAATGAGTTTTGCTCCTAGTTTCTCAGCCGCCGGTTTAAATGCTTTCACACCATCACGCCCATAAGCGCTGTCCGGTGCCAATATGGCGATTTTTACACCTTGTTTAGCAATAGCCGCCGCACCAGCCACAGCGTCTTGGGAGGAATTGCGCCCGGTTCGGAAAATGTAACGGTTCCATTGCGCACCTGTAATGCTATCCGCAACGGCCGGTTCGACCACCATTACTTTTTTATATTCCAGGGCAAGAGGCAGGATAGCCAAAGCATCGGTAGAACTAGCACTACCCACTAAAACATCGACTTTATCATTATCAAGCAGCTTAAGTGCTTTCTGTTTAGCGACGTCTGGTTTGGTTTCAGTGTCCTCGATAATAATTTGAATGGCCCGCCCAGCTACTTTGCTTGTGCCCTTAGTGGCATACTCAATGCCAAGTTCAAACCCCCGAATGTTTTGTTTGCCATAGGCTTCCAGTGCCCCTGTTTTGGAAGTTGCTATGCCAATTTTAATCGGTTCCTTTTCCTTAACTGCCCCACTCTGAGCTTCAGGAGTAACAGTAGGTTTTGCACCGCAACCCGCTAAGAGTGAGAGTGAGAGTCCAAGTCCTAAGACAACGATCCCTGTCATTATTTTTTTATAATTAGTTTGTCTCAAATCGACCCCTCCTAATTCTTAATATGCTAAATATTCTGATAATTAACGTCAAAATATTCCCTTCTTTTGCCCCGTCAATTGCTTCTATCCCTTTAACTTAGTTCACGTTTAAGAAGCTTCCCAGCTGCGCTATGTGGCAATACCGAACGAAATTCCACCTCCTTGGGTACCTTATAGCTGGCCAGATGCCTTTGACAGTACCGAATCACCTCCTCTTCAGTCACACTATTCTCTGTCCTCAGAACAAGAAAAGCTTTGGGCACCTCACCCCACTTTTCATGGGCTACTCCAATCACTGCCACCTCAGTCACATCCGGATGACTGTTGAGAACCGCCTCTACCTCCGCAGGATAAATATTTTCCCCTCCACTGATGATCAGCTCTTTCTTGCGTCCAACGATAGAGTAATATCCCTCTTCATCCCTGCAGGCCAGATCCCCGGTATATACCCAGCCCTTGCGAAAAGTCGCCGCCGTCGCTTCCGGATTCTGCCAGTATCCCGCAGCCAGATGGTTTCCTTGGATGAGCAGCTCGCCTACCTGATTCGTCGCTACTTCCCTCCCCTCAACATCTACAAGCTTGACTTCACTATGAAAGACTGGTTTGCCTATGGATCCTTGCTTACGTTGAACATCGTCGGAATGAAGGGAAAAACAATTGGGTCCGGCCTCAGTCAAGCCGTAGCCTTGTTTAAAAACTAAGCCCTTAGCCCAATAAGTTTCATAGATAGATGACGGACAAGGTGCCCCACCGGAAATGCAAAAGCGAACGGAACTTAAATCAGCCGTTGAGAATTCGGCTTCCTGTGCCATCATTTGAAACATTGTAGGCACCATAAAGACTAAGGTAGCCCGTTCACGACTGATACTCTCTAAAGCCCGCCCAGGTTGAAACGGTCCACTGAGAATCAGCGTCCCCCCCAGATGCAGCAAAGGTGTCGCCAGAACATTGAGTCCACCGGTATGAAAGAAAGGCGTGAAAACAGGGGCGATATCAGCAGCACTCAGTTGCCAACTTACGGCTGTATTAATCGCATTCCAGGTTACCATCCCCTGATTAAGAACTGCTCCTTTAGGTAACCCTGTGGTCCCGCCAGTATAGAGAATCAGCCAGACTGACTCCATAGTTCGTTGGGGTCTGGGGAATTCCCGGCAACCATATCCTATTATTTGCTCATAATTCCATTTCTCAAACCTATTGGGTTCCCCAGGACTACCCATAACGGATTTCCCATCAAGTCGCACAAATTGCAAATTATCTGGGCTGGCTACTTTTCCTAATGTTTCATTCATTTCAGCCCCGTAAAACAAGATTTTGGGCTGGCAATCCCTTAGGATAGACTCAATTTCAGGTACAGATAGACGAACGTTCAAAGGTACAAAGATGGCACTGAGCTTTTGAGCCGCAAAGAGTAGGTCAAGATGTTCCAAGCGATTCCAGGCCATGATGACCAAACGGTCCCCCTCCCTCAGGCCTAACTCATGATAAAGAAAGGACACTAAAGTTTCGGCCCGTTGTTGCATTTCCAAGTAGGTAAGCCTTCGACTACCTAACTCGTCAATCAGAGCCAGTTGATTTGGGGTCAGTTCTGCCCGCTTGCCTAACCAATCCGCTGCATACATGATTCATGCTTACCCCCTTCCTCTATCGTATCAGTCCCTCCATAATCAAACTCATTGCCGTAGCTAAAGCCTTTTCCGGAACATCCTTCTTTTCCCAAAGAACCCAACGCATTCCTAAGAATTCGGCCATCCCCATCAGAGCATAGGCAACGATTTCTGGATCAAGAGAACGGAACTCACCTGAAGCCATAGCCGCTTCCAAACCCTTTATATAACCTTTGGCAAGCCGACGATAATACCACTGGTATAATTCCTCGTCGACAAACTGTACCTCCTGAACAAGGCGATAGAGATTACGGTGTTCTTTGATAAAGGAAAAGAAGGCTGCAAAACCTAGTTCTTCCGCTTCCCTACGGCTAAGGCTACCTGCCCCAATCAAAGCCTGACTGATTTCTTTGCGCAGTGCATGGCTTAATTCTTTGATCAGTTCTTGAAATACGTTTATTTTGCTGGGAAAGTATATATAAAACGTTCCCTGGGCAACCTCCGCTTTTAGGGTAATATCCACAATCGAGGTGTTAAAATAACCTTTAGTGCCGAAAATTTCCTCAGCGGCATCCAGTAGTTTTTGCCTCGTAGCCTCTCCTCTACTGGTCTTAGCTTGGTATTTCAAAGTTTGAACTTCATTCTTACTCTGGCTGTCAATTTCGCTCATTGTCACCTAAATCACTCCATTTTTATGTCATTACAATCTACAATCACCTTAAAGCAGGACTATCTTTCTCGGTGTTGTTCTGAAATTAGGAAAGGAAGGACAACACCATAGGGTAAGCTTTTTTTGAATCATACAATGCTTTCTAGAAATTCTAAAACCGTACCGTTAAACTCTTCTGCATTTTCAATAAAGAACAAGTGCCCGCCACCAGGTATAATCACTAGCTGTGCTCCAGAAATGCGCTCAGCCATCATAATACTGTTCTGAGGAGGTATCACAATATCTTCTGAACCCGTAATCACCAAAGTAGGCACCTTGATCTTGTATAATTCACTTTCCAGATTAAAAGCCGCTGCTGCTGCAAACTGCCGTTCCCAAGCGTAGCGTGGAGTTGGGTTATCTAGTCTCCAAGCCACTAATTGATCAACAACTTCCGGATAGACTCTGGTGAATTGTGGAGAGATTGCAACTTTGAAACCCTGGCGGATTACTTCTTCCACATTTAAACCTTCGATGTTGAGCATGGTCTGCAAAGCTTCTTCCGTTAAAGGTACGCTCTGCGGTCCGCCAAATGCTGTGCAACCCAACACTAGGCTTTTAACTTTTTGGGGATATTTAATCGCAAGCTGCTGAGCAATATATCCGCCCATAGACACACCTAGAATATGCGCTTTCACAAGACCTAGGGACTCCATAAGTAGGGCAACATCGTCCGCCATCAACTCAATACTGTAAGGGATATCCGGTTTATCACTTTTACCAACTCCGCGATTATCAAAACTCACAACACAATAAGCATTTGATAACGCCTCAATTTGTCGAAACCAAGACCAACTGGCATATCCTAGTCCCTCGATAAGCAAAAGTGGCTCCCCGGTACCATGGATTTCATAGTAAAGCTCAACTCCATTAACTAAGGTTTTACTCATTCTTCAAGCCTCCCAGCTTTAATCGTAACTGCATCCTAAACATTTGCATCCCCCCATCTATCTGGCAACGACAATTCACCACAAACTGGGAAATGTAACATGAATCACCTGTCATGTTCTATTATATATGAACCATTATTTGTTTTCAATACTGAATATTTAGAATTTATTAATTATTTTGTTAATCACTACAGGGCAGGTTTTCATTCATATTTGCGGTTCTGTTTTGGATTTTAAAATCTGAATTCTTGTCGGATTTCAGATCTACTTTTTTACACTATATCGAGTAATGTTATATCCTAATTCACACGAAATTCTTAAAGAAAAATCCCCTCATCAACATTGATAAGGGGATTTTTCAACCTTTTAACGTTCCAAATGAATTAAGTGGCCAATAACGTATCCATACCTTTCCCTTAATATCCTCCTGAGGCACAAATCCCCACACATGACTATCATTACTACTCCGTCGATTGTCGCCTAGAACAAAATATGAATCAGGGGGAACTTGAACAGGTTTGTATTGGTAATTAGGCCTTTCTTGAAGATAATTCTCTTCAAGTGCATCTCCATTGACCAGCACTTTGCCATCTTTAACCTCAATTTCTTCTCCAGGTAGTCCAATAACTCTCTTTACGAGATCATCTTTCTCACCTGAAGCTGGAGGCGCACGAAAAACTACAATATCACCACGTTCAATCTTACTGAATTTAAAGAGTAGTTTATCTACAATTAGTCTATCCTGCAGTTGAATGGTTGGTAACATTGAGCCTGTAGGTACAATCCTCGTATCTAAAAGGAATATTCTTATTATGAGTAATAGAATAAAAGCAAATGCGATTATTCCTAACCATTCAAACAGATTTTTTAAACGCAAATTCAAATCTTAATCCCCCCTAAAATCATAAAATCCAAGTCTCCTGATACCCTCAGAACTTATTAAGACTTTACGAGCGTTCGTCAATACGAGAAGAAACCATCCTCGTCTTCTATCGAAAATGCTCGTACTGGTGAACCATCAGCCTCTTTATTTTTGAGGGGCATGATACTTAAAATGAAATATTCTTGGTTTATGGCTTTCAAATTTGTTAGGTTTTCAATAATCAGGATATTCTTAGCCAGCAATATTTTATGTACTGGGAATGTAATAGTATCAATACTATCCAGCGAAATTGCATCAATGCCAATTCCTTTTAAGTTAAAGCTTGATATCCATTGAGCTGATTCTTCACTTAAAGAAGGGTAATTTTCAAAGTATTTTTTATCCCCCCAATAGTTACTCCAGCCTGTTTTTAGGATAATGAACTCAACATTTTTTATTTTCTCCTCATAGGGTCTCAAGCTATTAACTTCTATCGATGGCCCCTTAAGATTTGAAAAGTCCAGAATCATTGCCTTCCCAATAAATTTATCTATCTCGAAATCATCTAAATAAGGTTCATTCTGGAGCATATGTGCAGGCGCATCGATATGGGTACCTGTATGTGAGTACATAGTAATCTTCGCCTCTTGAAAACCCTCCTTTTCCAACGTGTTTGCCTTTTGGAAAATTGGCTGTTCTGTTCCTGGGAAAACAGGCATAGCCGAATGAATAATGTGTGTTAAATCCGTAACTTTCACGATGAACCTCCTTGATAAACTCCACATCCGCTAAAACCTAATATACCCCTACCTGCCAATAAAGTAAAGAAACAAGGCTAGCTGGAAGCTCTAAATTCTTCCAGCCAGCCTTGTTTTCTAGCGATTATGTTATCTCTTATCTATTCATAAACACGGGTTTACGTTTCTCAGCAAAGGCAGCACAGCCTTCTTTGAAATCCTCTGAAGACCAGGTCAAAACCTGATACATGGCCTCTAGCTCAGTCTGCTGATAATAATCATTTTTCCATGCCTCTCGCAATAGTTTCTTATCGAGACCTACTGTCATTAACGGCTGCAAAGCTAACTTTTCTGCCCATCTTATTGCCTCAGGCAGGCACTCCTCATGTGGTACTACTTTATTTAATAATCCCAATTTTTCTGCTTCTTCAGCATTAATAATTTTACCAAACCACAGTAATTCCAGAGCCTTATGATAGCCCACTTTTTGAATAAGAAAATGCGATGCCCCACTATCCGGACAAAAAGCTAATTGCATAAAGGTAAAGCCCATACGTGCTTTTTCAGAGGCAATAATCAAGTCGCAAGCTAGGCAGGCAGCCACAGAAGCACCTGCTACTACTCCATTAAGTGCCGCTATGACCGGTTTTTTCATTTCATAGATCGCCTTTACAAGTTCACCTGAGGCATCATAAGTCTCCTTGGCGCTGATCGGATCTTTTATTTTAGCTAACATAGAAATATCTCCCCCGCTAGACCACCCCTTACCCGCTCCAGTCAGGACTATGACCTTAACAGCATCATTATCAGCGGCCTCCTTGCAAGCAGCCTGAACATCCGCACAAATCTGATCATTGACCGAATTCATGGTTTCAGGTCGATTAAATGTAAGCACCGCTACTCCAGTCTCCATAATATCCAGCTTAACTGTTTTCCACTCCATAAAGTCATCCACCTTTCTATTCCCAAAAATGAATATCAATTCATTGCTGATAATTCGAAATTCGCCAAACTTAACAATATTCCTTTATTTACATTAGGAAAGTTTTTTTGAGAATCTACCACCACGATGTCCGCTCATTTCGATGAGTCTTTCACACCAACAGGAAGTAATAAACAACAAGTACACTGGACAGTCTTTGAAGACACAACCAAACTTCAAGAGTCGTCATTCCTTGTGATCGATTGGGTAAAGCTAATGGTAAAGCAGATCCCTGATGAAATTACAGTAAAACGAATGCAGCGTTTGGTCTTAAGCTGGGAAAATGGCGAGGACCGCATCCTACATGGTGCACCTCACCTTATTATGGCCCATTCTCAAGCCAATCTGCCCTCTGCACCATCTGACTGCGTGATCGCTCTAACTTATATGGAGCTTTATGCCTTTTCAAAAGGGCTCGGCACCTGCTGGGCAGGCTACCTTACCTCGGCCGCCAATACTTATGCACCTCTTACTAAAGCCTTAGGTTTGCCCGCAGGACATAAGTGTTTTGGTGCTGTCATGCTTGGCTACCCACAGTACGGATATTTTCGTATCCCAAATCGGAATGCCCCACTGGTCACTTGGCGTTAATATCGCTTTAATAGGGTTTTTCCTTTTCTATCATTTCGATAGCTTCCTTGGTGGCCAAAGGTAATTCCGTCTTTTTGGAATTATTATAATCGAAAATGACGATTACCCCTTCTCCAGTAGCAGCTACTCCTAATTTTTCACTGACAATTATGTACTCCATAACAAAGCTCGATTGACCCATTGACTTTACCTTCGTACCGACGATGATTTGATCTGGATATACCAGCGGCTTGAGATACTTACAAGTCATTTGCGCCAATATTAGACCGACGCCCGTCTTGGATTTTAGATCATTTAGCCCGATCTCTTCAAAGTATTGGATCCGGGCGCTTTCAAAATATCTCAAATAAATAATGTTATTAATGTGACCATAGGCATCCATTTCTCCCCAGGCAATCGGTGTTTTAACATGGACAGGAAAATCTTCTAAATCCAGCATAACACAATCTCCTCCAAGTACCTGATTTTTTGATTGTCTCTACACTACTTTGAACCGAACTTCAACCTTATTCTTAGCTTCGATCAGCACGCATACCCCTTCTTCACGTGGGTTGTAGTCTACGACAAGAACATCGTTTAAATTAATCCAAAATACTCTGCTTTCCGGACCCCATACTGAAACTTTATCATCTGCTACGTCAATATACTCTACAACCCCAAAATCCACAGTACAATCAATGACACTAGAAACCTCGATACTTTCTAGGTTTTTGCCCAAGAATTTCTCATTCATAAATTTCACAAATTCTATTTTTGCTGACAAGGTTAACATAAGAAATACCTACCTATCATTTTGATACTAATTTTGATACTAATCTTGAATATCCGGCTAAAGCTCCACTATCTGAATGCGTTATCTAGTCACCCCATATTAAAATGTCCCAATAGTTAACCTTACAAACGCTTGAGATGAGGTTTTTAACCTTAACACTTCAGAATTCTCCAATAGCGGAACATAATCCTCTTTCCACAAATAATTTCGATTAAACAAGGCCGTAAGAAGATTATGCTTGCGACCCAGAAGGAGCAAAGAAAAGAAGGCAAGGGGACTGTCCTCTTGCCTTCTTTTCTTTGCTAAACCAGATGCGATTCAAAAAATAAAGCCTGCAAATAAAATTGCCACCATATGCAAGTCAGGAACCGTCCCCAACTTGCCTTGCTATAAGCTTTTTACTTTGGCAGTAACATCCTTAATTAATCGTGCAGTAATTCCCCATATTGTTTCTCCTGCAACCCTATAAACAAAAACATTGCTCATCATTGCTCCCCAGGGCTTCGTATACCGCTCTGGAAGTCCTAATTCTTTCGCCGGAAACGTGATAATTTCTTCACCAGCTTGATTGATATATGACGGCTGTGCCCTGTGGTTCACTTTATATAGCTCTGGTTCAGTATTGACAAAAAAAGAAACTGGAACTGTAAAGATTTTTTCTACTTCATCAACGCATATTTTTAAATCATCCAAGCTGGATATATCAATTATGCCTAAAAATGCGTCCACTGTGGTACCCATCGCGCCAACAACCGTATCCAGTGAACCCAAAATAGTTATCTTATCTGAGGAAATTCCTAACTCTTCCGCCGTTTCTCTTAGTGCCGTATCTCTAAAATCAAAGTCCTGCTCGGGATCAAATTTGCCGCCAGGAAAACATATCTCTCCAGCTTGTCTGATCTTGGCTGCTCTTTTTTCAAATACAAAATGATAGTCTTCGCCTACCAGCATTAGCAACACAATAACTGCGGAGTTAAAATACTCCTCTTTGCCATTGATACCTGGAACTACTGGTAACTTCTCTTTCAATCCTGCTAGCGTCAATTTATTCATGTCCCAACTCCATTTATCAATTGTCTGTAGGTTAATTCGCCCAAAATCCAGACTATCCCTTCATTTACAAAAAAAATTGGTCATACTAGAATAAGGCCAAAAGCAAATTTTTGCAATAATACAATATACTATGCAACTACCTGGTGGTGGAAATATACAATATAGTGTAAAATTTATGTTGCCTAACTCTACATAAAAACAAGTAATATAACTTTGCAGCAAGGGAGAAAAAATAATGAATGAGATTGCTCAAGACTTAAATAACCAGATACAACAAGAAAATCCCTTTGTTTATGAACTGTTATCTGAACTTGGTAAGAATTTGTATTACCCTAAGGGGATTTTAACCCAAACTGCGGAGGCTAACCAGAAGGCCTATCGCTTTAATGCTACGATTGGAATTGCAACGGAAAATGGCCAACCGATGTTCTTACCCTTAATCCAGGAAACCTTAAACAATTATGGTCCCAAAGACCTATATCCCTATGCCCCCCCTGCTGGAAAACCCGAGCTAAGGCAACTGTGGCGAGAAAAGATGCTCCAGGAAAATCCTTCTTTAAAGGATAAATCCTTTAGCAATCCCATCGTAACCAATGCTTTAACCCATGGTTTAAGTATCGTTGCAGATCTTTTTATTAATGAAAACGACTCCTTGGTTTTACCCGACAAATTATGGGGAAATTATAACTTCATCTTTGGGGTTCGTAGAGGAGCAAAAAATGTACTCTTTCCTTTCTATACTAAAGACGGAGCCTTTAATACGGCTGCCATGAGAGAAGCCTTGCTTTCCAAGCGAGACCAAGGTAAGGCAGTTTTGTTACTTAATTTCCCAAACAACCCAACAGGATATACGCCGAATGAAGAAGAGGCAAAGGAGATCGTTGAAGCCTTAAGGGAAGTAGCCCAACAAGGGATGAACTTGGTCGTGATTACTGACGATGCTTATTACGGTTTGTTTTATGAGGACTCTATCAAAGAATCTCTGTTTGCCCGGATCGCCAATATTCACCCCAGAATTCTAGCCATAAAGGTAGATGGCGCTACAAAAGAGGACTACATGTGGGGATTTCGTGTCGGTTTCATTACCTACGCCTCTGAGCATCCGGCTGTACTAAATGCTTTGGAAAAAAAGACTTTAGGGATTATTCGGGGTACAATTTCCAGCTCTTCCCATCCAGCTCAGACATTTGTGATAAATGCCCTTAAATCGAGTGAATTCCTAACTCAAAAACAAGCTAAATTTGAGCTGCTTAAAAAACGTGCTGATAAAGTCAAAGAGGTCCTCGAGCATGGAGAATATAAGGATGCATGGGATTATTATCCCTTTAATTCTGGATATTTCATGTGTCTCAAACTTAAAGGGGTAAATTCCGAAACCTTGCGAATACACCTACTTGACCATTACGGAGTAGGGGTTATTTCACTTGGGGAAGACGATGTGCGGGTTACCTTCTCGTGTGTCGAGGAACAAGAAGTCAAACAACTCTTTGACCTAATTTATCAAGGGTTCCAAGACTTGTCAGCTAAAAATATTAAGTAATACGAATACAAATTAGTCAAGGTTGGAGATATTTTTTTCAACCTTTTTTCTTGTTAGTGTCAATTCTTAGATCAAATTCTTAGTTCGAAGACGAAACTTATGATGAACCATCCAGCGGCAAGATCATAACGAAAGAAAGGAAGCTAATATTTTGATTTTCAGACAAGCTAATCAGGAAGAGATAAGTTTACTTTTTGAACAAGGATATAGGGAATGGAGTAAAAATAGAACTTTCGAACAATATTGTATTGACAATAGCAAAGAAGATGCATTTGGTAAAAGATATGTTATAGAGAAAAACGGAGAGATTGTAAGTTCTACAATAGTACTTAAATTAGAGCCAATTAACGGAAAAAAAGCCTTTGGTATAGGCTCTGTTTTAACACCTCAAAACCATAGTAATAATGGTTATGCTACTGAATTATTAAGAACATGTGTTAATCTTGTATATGATGACAATAATATTATTTTTTTGTATTCAGAAATAAATCCAACGTTCTACGAAAAATTGAACTTTAGAATATTACCACTGCAATTACAAAGATATGAAAAGAGTATTTGTATGGCCTATTGTAAAGACGAAGTATGGTATGAGCTATCCAACTGTAATATTGATTTAATCCCTAGTTACTTCTAATTCCAACTGCTCCTATTTCCGTCTGAAAGTGACCTTCAGTTCTGCGCTAATCCGTTAAAGAAATCTATGCGGATAGAAAAATACCCTATAGAGTTGACAGGAAAAGTCAAACCTATAGGGTATTTTTTTATCATGAAATATTACATGAATGGAGATTCGATAAGCTCAAGACGCTCATATAAATCATTTGGTAATAGTTGTACAAGAATATTAATAGAGTATAAGTGAGACGCAGTGACGTACTCCCACCACCTAAGAGGTGGGGGCTTCTTGGGACGTATCGACTTATGCCGATATAATTACCAAGCTATCCCCGTTCGCCCAACGGTTCTTTGTAGTATTAGGCTATACCCAGTATCCGGCAGCCTTCGTTTCTGATGTTTATTGCGGCGTTTATATCTCTATCAATCTTTGAGCCGCAATGTTTACAACTCCAAGTTCTATCTGCCAGCGTCAACTCCATATTTATGTTTTTGCAATAACGGCAAAGTTTACTGGACGGATACCATTTATCGATAGTGACCAGCTGCTTACCTTGTTCTGCCAGCTTGTATGCCAAAAATGTTTTCAGCATTCCAAAGCCATTGTCATTCGTTGATTTCGCCAGCTTTAAGCATTGCGCTATGGTTCTCATGTTTAAGTCTTCTATTGCAACAGCGGTATAGGCATTGGTTATCTGCCTTGACACCTTATGCAAAAAGTCCTTTCTTTGATTCGCTACCTTTTCATGGAGTTTAGCCACTTTTTGACGTTGTTTGTTTCTGTTTTTGCCACCTTTCAAGCGTTTGGATAATTTTCGTTGCGCTTTCTGTAGTTTAGCTTCCACTTTACGGTAAAATCTGGGATAATCAGCGCTTCTTGCCTCACTATCGACGACCAGTGACTTTGATGAATAGTCTAAACCTAAGGTTGTTTCGACAGTTGGTGTTATCGATTCTATTTTGGCTTCAAACTCAACCAAAATAGCTATGTAGTATTTACCCGTCGGTGTTTGGCTAAGTGTTGCGGATTTAATGATAGAATTTGGGGGTAATTGTCTATGTAGCTTAATTCGGACATCTTTCAATTTAGGCAATCGAATGGTTTTACTATCGATAAGCCGTATACTTCCTTTTTGATTATTCGTTGTGTAGGATTTTCGATCCCGATGCTTTCGTTTGAAGTTGGGAAAGCCTACTGACTTATCTCGGAAGAAATTCTTATAAGCAGTATTTAGATTGAGTTGGGCATTAGCAAGGGCCAAACTGTCTACTTCTTTTAACCACTCAAAGTCTTTTTTGTAATCGGCTGGTAGAGAGTACCTTTGCTGCTTCAACACTTCTTGGTCGTCTTTATATTGCTCATAAATAGTCTTCCTGTTGGCAAGCATTTGATTATATATGAATCGCACACAGCCAAAGGTTTTATTGATGAGGATCGCTTGTTCAGCACTGGGATAAAGTCGATATCTGTACGCTTTATTCATAGCTTCTCACCTTGATTTTCAATGTATCTTTTTATGACCTCAATAGGTGCGCCGCCAGTCGTAAGCAAGCAAAAACTTCTTGACCAAAAGTTTTCTTTCCAGAGAGACTCACGTAGCGGCAATTCATCTCCCGCCTACGCACTCACTATCGTGAGCAAGGTAGCATAGAGGCGGGAGACTTCTTGCCGCACGTTGTTAAAAGGAGGACAATTAGATGCGGAAAAAGATGCTTTTCATCATCGCTACAACCCTTGTTATTGCTGTACTTATATTTCTCAGTCTTTTATTCAGAGGCCCGGTAAGAACTATTAAACATAGTTCTATCCCAATTCAGAGTTATGAAACTTCGATGGTTGATTACATTCCTCTGCAATATGATACAAAGGACTATATTTTAAAATTTTCAGTTCCAGATGCTACGGAAGTATATGTTAGTCCCGACAAGGGAGAAGAACTGCGATTTAGTACCTATTTAGATAATAGTGAATGGGGTTTCAGGGGGTATATACAGTTATGGAAGCTAAAGGATTTAGAACGTTTTCTTAATATTAGTAAAGCCTTAAGCCCTTTTGATTTTAGGTCCTATAAAGTTAATACTACTCAAAAACGTCAATACCATGGATTCATAACCCAATGGACTGCCGAATTTGGACAAGAATTAATTAGTGGAACAGAGTATTGGTTAAAAATTAACAACACTGAAGAAGTCATTAGAGTATCCATCTTAACAGACACGGCCGACTTTCCAGATAAGTTAGAAAATGTTATACAACTGATCTTAGATTCTTTAGAAATTGATGTAAAGTATTTAATATGAATCCCTATTTTCGCCGCTTTAGTAACTCCTTACCAACCTCTTTAACCCCAACTCCACGCTCTTCCAGCATCACCAAGACATGATAGAACAAATCCGACACTTCAGATTTGATCTCCTCCGGATCGGCGTTCTTAGCCGCAATAATAACTTCGGCGCTTTCCTCTCCGACCTTTTTGAGGATCTTATCAATCCCCTTTTCGAACAGATACGTCGTATAAGCCCCTTCCGGTCGTGCCAAGTTTCGAGAGTGAATTACATCTGTCAACAGCTCTAAGGCTCTGCCAAGCGTTGGCTCGGGTCGTTCTTCCGGTTTCCCGGTGACTTTAAATCCCTCACCCGTCAATTCATAATGAAAACACGAGAAATGGTTTTCATGGCAAGCCATCCCTGATTGTTGCACGATCAGGAGCAGAGCATCCTGATCACAATCAAACTTGATATCAACGATCTCCTGGAAATGTCCAGAGGTTTCTCCTTTCAGCCACAAGGATTGCCGACTTCTGCTATAATAACAGGCCTTGCGTTCACGAAGTGTTCTGCGCAAGGACTCTTCATTCATATAAGCGAGCATCAGAACGTCTTTAGTCTCCACATCCTGAACAATCGCAGGAACAAGCCCGTGGGAGTCCCAGCGAATCCCTGATAAATCGAAGGTTTCTATTTGATTTGCATCCATTGTATCTCTACCTTTCAGTACCATCATCTATCGTTCGTCTAAGTCGAGGTTTGTGGTTGACCCCAGAGACAAGGCTGTTGTCACACCAGTCCCCCTGTTTTTCGAATCAGTATCCCCTGCTCTGCTAAATACCGTTTGGCTTCCTCTATGCTGAACTCCTTGTAGTGAAAGATCGATGCCGCTAAAACGGCGTCCGCTTCCCCAAGAGTTAACCCTTCCGCTAAATGCTCTAACGTTCCCACCCCACCACTGGCAATAACCGGCAGGGAAACCGCTCTACTCACAGCTCTCGTTAGTTCTAGCTCATAACCAACCTTGGTTCCATCGCGGTCCATGGAGGTTAAGAGAATCTCTCCTGCACCGAGGGCTTCTGCTTCTGCAGCCCATTCCAAGACATCCTTGCCTGTCGCTGTTCTTCCCCCATGAATATACACTTCCCATTGACCAGGTGCAGTGCTTCGCGCATCAATGGCGACTACAATGCACTGGCTTCCGAAAGCATGAGCCCCTTCTTGAATAAGACGTGGATTCTGAACCGCTGAGGTGTTGAGGGCAATTTTGTCCGCTCCGGCTCTAAGCATACGGCGTATATCCTCAATAGTCCGTAGCCCACCTCCGATGGTGAAAGGAATAAAGACTTGCTCGGCCGTTCGGCGTACCACGTCAACCATCGTTTCACGATTATCTGATGAAGCGGTAATATCAAGGAAAATCAGCTCATCGGCACCTTCTCTATCATAGAGGGCCGCTAGTTCCACGGGATCCCCAGCATCACGCAACTGCACAAAATTAGTCCCTTTGACCACTCGTCCGTCATGGACGTCTAAACAGGGAATGATCCGCTTACTTAACATGACCTGCCCCCCCGTTCCCCATTACCCCGTCGAGTGGTGTGAAATTTGCGGCCTCCAAAGCTTCTCTCAGGGTAAAGGCCCCACTATAGAGTGCTTTTCCCGTGATTGCCCCTTCAATCGAGACTCCCTTAATGGCTTCGGCTTGCAAGTTTCGCAGATCTGCCAAGGTTGAAATCCCACCAGAGGCAATCACGGATAGGCCAGTTTCCCGAGCCATCTGAACGGTACTTTCAATATTAGGTCCTTGAAGCATTCCATCCCGAGCAATATCTGTGAAGACCACACACTCGACTCCCATGCCTTTCATAGCCAGCCCTAAGTCTATGGCCCTCATTTCTGTTGTTTCCGCCCAGCCTTGAACCGCAACCAAGCCCTCTTTAGCGTCGATGCCCACAATGACTCGTTTTCCGTAGCGACGCGCTGCTTCGGCAACCAACTCCGGATCTTTGACTGCGATCGTCCCTAAAATAACCCGTTCGACCCCTAACTCGATAAGCTCAGTGATCCGCTCCATTGTGCGGATTCCGCCCCCTACCTGGATCTTCATTGAAACATTTCCGACTATCTGTAGAATGATCTCATCATTAACTGGTTTGCCAGTAAATGCTCCGTTCAGATCAACAATATGTAAATACTCTGCACCTTGACTCTCAAAGTCTTTAGCCAAGTCAACAGGGTTATTGGAGTAAACCGTGGAATCCTCCATCCGTCCCTGTAACAGGCGCACCGCTTTCCCCTCTTTTAGATCAATGGCTGGAAAGAGCAACATTGTCATTCACCCACTTTCCAAAATTCGTAAGCAGTTCAAGTCCCCAGGGACTTGATTTTTCTGGGTGAAACTGTGCTCCCCAGACATTGTCTTTGCCAACAACCGCAGGAAAGACAACTCCATAGTCACTACTCGCTATAATATCACGAGTCTCGCTGGGTTGCGCAAAATACGAATGAACAAAATAAAAATAGGATTCGTTGGGAATCCCTTCTAATAAACGAGAAGGTTGTTCGAGTCTTAGGCTGTTCCAGCCCATGTGCGGAATCTTAGCGCCAGGCGGAAATTTAACGACTCTGCCCGCTAGGAGTCCTAAGCCCGCGTGCTCGCCATGTTCTTCTCCAACCTCAAAGAGAATCTGCATTCCTAAACAGATCCCCAGAAAAGGGCGACCCGAACGGGCAAACTCGATGATAGGCTGAGTCCATCCTCCACGATTTAAAGCCTCCATCGCATCGGCAAACGCCCCGACTCCTGGAAGTATGAGTCCATTCACGACCTTCAGATCCTCAGGGGATGTTAAAATTCTTGCCTCAAAACCGACCTTTTCCAAGGCTTTTTCGACACTTCTTAAGTTTCCCCGTCCATAATCTACAATGCCTATCACTTTATAAAACTCCTTTAGTTGAAAGTATTCCACTATACCGAGTGTTCTGGCGAAGGGCAAGACCTAAGGCTCTTCCCACTCCTTTAAAGACAGCTTCCATAATATGATGTTGATTCTTCCCTGAAAGTTGCCTTACGTGTAGAGTCAGTCCACTCTGTACCGCTAAAGCCCGAAAGAATTCCTCTGCCATTTCAACGGGAAACTCACCTACCATGCCCTCTTGACAATTTACATCCCAAACCAGATAGGGCCGATTTGAAAGATCCAATGCCACTTGAACAAGGGCTTCATCCATAGGTAAAAGGGCCTCGCCGAGTCGTTCAATTCCCCGCTTATCACCACAAGCCTCTCTCAGCGCTTGCCCCAAGACGATCCCGCAGTCTTCTATGGTATGGTGAGCATCCACCTCTAAATCCCCACTGGCCTCAATGATGAGATCAAGATAGGCAAACCGGCTAAACGCGGTCAGCATATGATCAAAAAAACCAATCCCGGTCTTAACTTGAGATTCTCCTGTTCCATCTAGATTTAAGCGCACACTTATTTCCGTTTCCTTAGTTTTCCGTTGAATATTAGCTTCTCGCATAATTCGCTCCTCTCTCAATACACAAATCCGCTTCTTTTTATAGTGCGCTAATCTCTCGAACTGCTCGGATAAACCTTTCATTTTCCTCGGGCAGCCCGGCGCTGATGCGCAGGCATTTGCCTAGCGAGGGGAGCATACCCATGTTACGAACAAGAAAACCCCGTTTTAGAAATTCCGAAGCCCATCGATCGGGATCATTCGGTTTAAAAAGAATAAAGTTTGCCCGCGTCGGATAAACGGTTAAGTCCGGAACTAGCTTTAAAGCAGTTTGTAATTTTTTTGTTTCTGCCTTGATTTGCTCAATTTGCCCTTGGTACTCACTTAAGTAATCCAAGGATAGAATTCCAGCTTTCTGACTAAACAGGTTTACATTGAACGGTGGACGAACCCTGTTGATTAAGGCAATAGTTTGCGGTTGTCCAAGCAAATACCCTAAGCGGAGGCCTGCCATTCCAAAGGCCTTAGAAAACGTGCGGAGAATTACCAAATTCGGATAGTTTTCAATTTCAGGAATGAGAGTTTCCTCTGCAAACTCAGCGTAGGCCTCATCCACCACGACAATTTTGCCGCTTTCTCGCACGAGTCGGAGAATCTCCTCTCTTGGAAACAGCGATCCAGTGGGATTATTGGGATTACAGACAATGCACACATGGGCCTCTGGAACTTGTGCTGCCTTTAACATTTGCTCAGTATCCAAGTCTAGGCCATTTAACAAGGGCACTTCTACGACTGTGGTTTCTGTCAAACGTGCATAAATCTGATACATTCCGAAGGTTGGAGGATGGATGATCATAGATTTCCCTAAACCACCAAAGGTTAGTAAAATTAGTTGGATTAACTCATCCGATCCGTTCCCTATCAGAATTCCTTCTGAAGAGATTCCCGTATACTTAGCTATACACGTCTTAAGTTCAGTACCCATGCCATCCGGGTAGCGGTTAAAGGCCAATTCCTGGCTGAACAACGCTTCCCGCATACCCGCAGGCCAAGGAAAGGGGTTTTCATTAGCATCTAGTTTAATACACTCAGGCATATGTTTCGTTTGATAAGGCACAAGCTTACGAACTTCAGGGCGAACGAACCCTTCGACATTACTTAACTTGGTTTCCATCTTTACATCTTCCTTTATCGCTTTTTCTTTGCAACAAACTAATATCAATTCAATGTCTAAATCGTACTTCCACAGCCCGGGCATGCGCTTCCAATCCTTCGCTACGGGCGAGTAAGGCGATCTGCTTTGCATCCCTTTGCAGGGCTGCTTCCGAATACCCGATCACACTTACCTTCTTCATGAACATATCGACATTGAGAGGAGAATAAAAACGTGCCGTCCCTCCAGTCGGTAAAACGTGATTGGGTCCCGCAAAGTAATCCCCGACGGGTTCTGGAGAGAAGCGCCCTAGAAAGATAGCACCGACATTTCGGACTTTTCCTAACCAAGAGTAAGTATCCTTAACGATCAGTTCAAAATGTTCTGGGGCAATTTGGTTTGCCAAATCCATTCCTTCGTTCAGATCCGACACCAAAATCGCGGCCCCATAGGTTTCCCAAGAGGCTCGAGCAATCTCGGCACGAGGTAAGTTCTCCAATTGTCGCTCCACTTCGACGATAGTCTGTTCGAGAAGTTGACGAGAAGGAGAGACTATAATCGCTGAGGCCAAGCGATCATGTTCAGCCTGGGAGAGCAGATCTGCGGCTAACTCTTCTGGCCGCCCGCTCTCATCCGCCAAGATTAAGATCTCACTCGGCCCAGCCAACATATCAATGTCTACGGTTCCGAAGACTTGCTTTTTGGCTAAGGTTACATAGATATTTCCCGGCCCTGTTATTTTATCCACCGGAGAAATGGACTCTGTCCCGTAGGCTAACGCGGCAATCCCTTGGGCCCCCCCGACTTTGTAAATTTCTGTCACACCAGCTTCAGCCGCCGCTACTAAAACCTCTGGTAGAAGTGTGCCATCCACTCTAGGTGGGCTAACCATCACAATCTCTTCCACTCCAGCTACAACAGCCGGTAAAGCGTTCATCAATACTGACGATGGGTAAGAAGCCGTTCCTCCAGGCACATAAATCCCCACGCGCTTGAGTGGAAGAAGCAGTTGCCCGAGAATACTCCCATCCCTGTCTGGCTCCAGCCAAGAAGTTCGCTTCTGGCGTTCATGGAAGTTTAAGATATTTCTTTTAGCCGTCCGCAAAGCTTCTAAGAAATCTGCCTCCACAGCTTGATAGGCGGCTTGAATTTCCTCTTCAGTTACTCTCAAGCCAGATTGACGCAGATTAACTTGATCAAATTCCTCCGTCATTTGGAAGATCCCCTCTTCGCCATCTTCTCGAACCCTCCTGAGGATCTCTGTAACACGTTTATCTAAGGTTTCATCATCTCCATACGATTTCCGAGTGAGACGACTCAAATCAATATCCTGTAAATCCTCAACCTTCATAACGTTTATCCCTCACTTTTTTTGTCAAATCAACTTAGTATAGTGTAGCATCTCCTGTTTTAAATCTAAGGTCTTCTTTATGACTACTTTGCCGAAACCTCTCCGACAAGTTCTCCACGCAAACACTCGACTAAATCTCGAATTCGCTCAGATTTCATGCGGTAGGCAACCCGGTTAGCAATTAAACGGGTGGTCGCTTCAAGGATTGGAGCAACCTCAAGCAAATGATTTTCCTTAAGTGTTTTGCCCGTGGAAACAATATCGACAATCATTTCAGCAAGATCGACACACGGAGCCAGCTCCATATTACCATGAAGTTTAATAGGAGTTACCTGCATGCCCAGCCCACTAAAAAAGGTCTCTGTCACCCGCGGAAACTTCGTGGCCACCCGCTGATGATTCAGTACGCTCAAATCATACTCGCCACTTGGAAGTTTAGGTGGGACACTCTCCTCTGGCATGGCTACTACAAAGCGACAATAGCCAAATTTTAGGTCCAGTAATTCAGCCACATCCTTATTTTCCTCCAGCAAGGTATCCTTTCCAACCATGCCAAGGTCTGCGGCTCCATACTCTACATAGGTCGGAATATCCGTCGGCCGGCAAATAATTATCTTAGCCTTACTATCCGGAAGATCGTAAAAGAGCTTCCGAGAGTCTTCATTCACGTGGCTGCATTCTATCCCAATCCGACTCAACAATTGAATCGAATCAATTAGTAACTTTCCCTTGGGTAACGCAATCGTTAAAAAATCTTTATCCACCTAGGCAACCCCTCTCCAATATCCCTAAAAACTTGATCATAAATAGATATTCCGTTTAACGCTTTAGTTAGTTAAAGTACTAACATATTAATTATATCAAGGTCCTTTAACTCTGGCAACCCCTTATTATAAAAATCATAGAAGTTCCAATCCTCAGATAGTGAATCAAGGAAAATCTCTCGGGCAACTTCAGCCACACAGGTGATTCAGATGCTGAAACATATCGAGAAAAAGGCAGAGAGATTGTCAAGGCGACAATCTCTCTGCCTTTAGTATTCTTTAGTATTCTTTAGTATTCTTTGAATTCTGAGTTAGCTGGTTTTCAAATATCCTTAAGATATATCTCTCGACAAACTCAGATTTTGATATTTAGGAATAACCAGAAATTTAAAAAGCTAAGTGATCATCCGTTAACTTAAATTTCTCAAAGACCTCAATTAACTTAATATAATCATTATCAGTGATGTACTTTTTGCCCGTTTCAGAAATCTTATTAAAGTCGACAGTATTCAAGAGTCCTAGACACCCCCGATTCTTATCGTCAATCTCTTTAAAAGCCTTCGTTAAGTAGGAACCTAGGTTTTGTTTTTCTTGTTTTAAGATATCCCAACGCGCCATCTTGGGTACAAACAAACGATAGGATTCCCTTTTTTCTAAATCTTCTTCTATCAGACTTTGAGATAAGCCCTTTGCTGTAAGTTTATTATGCCTAACTTGGCGTTCCAGATCAAATCGATCGTTTAAGCGCTTTAAAAAAAGAATCGCAATAACATATTCTTTAAATTCCACAGCCTCCCTATCTCCACGTAAAGAATCGCAAGTATCATTAAGAAACCGTTCAAACTCAGCTAGAGATAATTTATCACCCATTTTTTCTACTCCTATCTGATTTGATCAATCTCCCATCTCCATCCCAAAAGTACGGGCAGCTAACAACACGGGATCATCTAATGGCACATATTTTATCTGATCAACCGCTTCATGGAGTGGGACTCGTATAATATCTCTACCTCGAAGTGCAACCATGATGCCAAATTCCTCTTCGAGGGCTGCATCAACCGCTGCTACCCCATAGCGAGTGGACAGCACACGATCATACGCATTTGGAGAACCTCCCCGTTGGAGATGACCGAGTACCGTCACTCGCGTTTCTAACCCATAGTGTTCCTCGAGGTCATTGCCAATTTTAGCACCGATCCCCCCCAATTTGATGGGATCGAATCGTCCCGAAACCATACGTTCAACCACCATTTCCCCGCCAAGGGGCTTTGCACCTTCAGCCGCCACAATAATGCTGAATTTCTTGCCAAGTTTTGCCCGCTTTTGGATGCACAAGGCTACACGATTGATATTATAGGGTATTTCCGGCAAAAGAATGACATCTGCTCCCCCCGCAACACCCGCATATAGCGCAATCCAGCCGGCGTAACGCCCCATCACTTCCAAAATCATGACCCGATGATGAGATTCCGCAGTGGTATGCAAACGGTCTAAGGCTTCCTGGGCAGTATCCACCGCTGTTTGAAAACCAAAGGTTTGATCGGTAGCCATCAGATCATTGTCAATGGTCTTAGGAATTCCAATCACAGAAAGTCCTTTATCCGCTAACTTAAGAGCGATATTCAAACTTCCATCCCCACCAATTGCCAGTAAGGCATCTACACCCTGCTCTTTTAAATTTCGAATCACATCATCTGATCGATCGACCGTTTGAGCTACCCCATTTACTTTCGTATGGTATGCAAAGGGATTATCACGGTTCGTTGTTCCAAGAATCGTTCCACCGCGCGGTAAAATACCTGAGACATCCTTCAAAGCAAGGGTCATAAAGTCCCCTTCTACCGCTCCGCGAAAACCATCACGGATTCCAAGCACTTCAAGACCATATCCAACAGAACTCTTAACAATTGCCCGAATCACAGCATTAAGCCCTGGACAATCCCCTCCACCAGTGAGCACAGCAATCTTACGCATCGTTACACCCCTTTATCTAGATGTATGTACACCATCTTACCTAATTATATAATACTATAGCGCAAAAGAATTCAGAAATTCTCATAGCATTCCACACATTTCCTCGATTTCCTTCCAAACTAGTATACTTTCAATTCCTTATTACAGTTTAACCTTTCGATATGAGAGGATAAAATAACAATAGGCATAAAATCTTCAAAATATGAAACTATTCCTAGTCCTATCGCTGCTATCAGCATACCTGTCAGCATAAAAAATTGCCACCCCAGCCTTTCGGATAGCCACCCGGAAAATATCTGGGCCAAACTAATGGTGACATAAAACAACGCAAAAAATACTATGATTAACGCCTGATTATAATGCTTCCCCATCTTCATCTGATTCAGCTACCATTTACGAATGCCTTCTTAGCACGATACCCTTTAGACTAGGCACATCCGAAGATGCCTTGATCATGAAATAGATAGTGAATCAACCCCCTGAAAGACTCGGAAGAGTCTGAACAGGGGGTTGATGCTTTAAGCGAATGGCGCTTGATCACGATAGCTAACAACCCAAAATCTCTTTAATATTCTTTTGCCGTGCCATCAACTGTGCCTCTTCATACGCCATGGTTCCGAGTGCCATTTCAACCCGTTTCCCACTGGCCCTTAAAACTTGGCACTGGCGAATAATCTGCTCTGCATCCGCTCCATAAACCAAGACATCCGCGCCCTCTACAGCCGGAAGCGGGAATTGTTCTAATAAATTCCCGAGATGAATAGCAAACCCAGTTGCCGGTTGGGGAACCCCAAAATCAGCATATAACGCATCATAACGTCCTCCCTCAACCACTGGAAAGCCCATTCCTGGAACATACCCTTCAAATACTGCTCCGGTATAATACGAAAAACCACGGAGTATTCCTAAATCTAGCGACACATTTGCCTGTACTCCGAAGTCCTTTAAATACCGATATATTCGTCTTAAGCTCTCGACAGCCTGGCGAATCGCTGGGCGCTCGCTCCAACCAAGGACTTCATCAAGAATTTCTTCTCCCCCATGAAAATGGGGCAAATGAAGCAAAAGTTCTTGAACCCGTCCGGGCAACCCACTTTGGCGGACCAAACTTTCCACACCTACCATGTCTTTGCGTGCTAAAGCTTCTTCCAACTTAGCTTGAATCCCCTCTTCGACCCCTGCCTCCAACATGAGCCCTTTAAAGATTCCCATATGCCCAAGGTTAAACTGATAGTTCTTTAGACCCAACCCCGCAATAGCTTCTACCGCAAGAGCAATCACTTCTGCATCCGCCAATTCTTGGTCAGAGCCCACAAGTTCAACTCCGACTTGACGAAACTCTCTATGCCTGACTGTGGTATTTCGATAGACATCAGCACCATAACATAAACGAAGGGGGAATTCTCCACCGCGCATACGGGTGCTGACCAGCCTTGCAATCGGTATGGTCAGTTCTGGACGCATTGTTAGAATATGGCCATTACGATCAAAAAATTTATATAAGGAATCATCTTGCTCAACATCTGGTTGGACGCAAGCGGAAAACTCCAGGGTGGGAGTTAACACCTTTTGATAAGACCATTGTCGAAAAAGGGTAAGAATCTGTTCTTCTAAACGCTCCTGTACCAATACTTCCTCAGGTAGTAAATCTCGCATCCCCATTGGTATGCGCAATCCTAAATTTGTTCTTAACATGATGTTTCTCCTTCACTGATGTCAAATTTCACTTAATCTTTCTGCTCTTGCAAACGCTGCAAAATCAGTTGATAACCATCCGCCCCGAAATTCAAGCAACGTTTCACTCGGCTAATAGTCGCTGTGCTCACCCCAGTCACTTCCCCTATCGCAGTATAGGTTTCATTCCTTTGCAACATTTTAGCTACCTCTAAACGCTGAGCTAAAGCCTTAATTTCAGCAACCGTCGCAATGTCTTCAAAAAACCGGTAACACTCTTCTTTGCTTTTCAGTAATAAAACCGCTTCAAATAAGGCATCTGTTAAAGGGTTTTGTAAACGTTCATCGCTCGACATCGGTTAGCCCTCCTTGACAATATCACTGTCTCCCTTTAATTTATTAAAGCGCTGGTCTATTGTCAAGCTTTTTATAGTATAAAAATTCTTCTAATAACTGCAAAAGCCGTTTACCAACATAATAATGTGGCAACGGCTTCGATAAGTTAATGAATTTATCCAACTCGTGAGAATCCCACTTCTGCAAGTGGGAGTGGTACCCCGTACTCTGCATATCTTTTAAATGGATAAATTATTAATGATTGCTAGAAACTTCACAGTGACTATTGTACCCGTCAGATCGGATTCGAAGTCAATTGAGGCCTTATGACGTGCTGCTATACTCTGACAAATCGCCAGCCCTAGTCCAGTCCCCTGTTCTTTGGTTGTTAGGAACGGAGTACCAAGTTTTCCAAGTATATCAGGGTCAACTCCCCCTCCTTGGTCACTAACCTTAAGGATAATATGTTGATCTAATTGATATGTTTGGATGGTTAAGGTTGTACCGCCTTGCAGTGCTTCAAGGCCATTTCTTGCTAAGTTAAGGATCAACTGTCTAAGTTCATTTTCGTTCCCTTGAGTGTCTGACACCTCAACAAGGTCCAGGACGATTTTTTTGTCTTGATTGTTTGCATCGGCAGACAAAAGAGGAGCAAGCGTCTGAACAACACCTGTAATATTAATTGGACTAAAATTAGATGACTTGTCTTTAGCTAGACTTAGAAAATCTGTGATAATCAAATTAGCTCGGTCTAGTTCTCCAATCATTAAATGATAGAATTCACGATATTGTTTAGCCTCGTCCTTTGTAGTAAGGAGTTGTAGAAAACCACGCACAGTAGTAAGAGGATTCCTGACTTCATGGGCGATTCCCGCAGCCATTTCACCTACCATGTTCAGTCTTTCCAAACGAGCTAATTCTCGATCGGCGCTCTTTCTAACGGTAATGTCAATCAGTACCTTGAAGACCAATCTGGATCCATCTACATCAATATACGGTTGAGAGTAAACTTCATATATACGATTATCAAAAACCATTTCTTTCCATATCGCTGTATTGCTCCTAAAAATCATAGGAGTCATGCAATCCTGGCATGGCCGAGCCAACCCCGCAATGACCTCAAAGCAGTGTTGGTCGATACATGGACCAAACTTAGCTTGAAAGCTCGCGTTGGCAAATCGTATCTTGTAATTTTCCTCTTGCACATAAACCAGACCCGGAAAGTTGTTAAATAATGAATATAACCGATAATGCTCTTCCTCGATAGCCTTTTCGTTTTTCCTTCTCTCGTCTATGTTGCGGAAAAAAACTGAAATCCCACTCTCGGTCGGATAAATACTAGCTTCCACCCAATGCCCTACGAAATTTGCATACGCATCGATCCGTTTAGGTTGACCTTTATTCATTACGTCCAGACAAGCGCTAGTAATTACTGTATTTCCAAGTTTGTAAGTTTCCCAATAATTAGTCCCTACAATCGTTTCGTTAATACCATTTTTTTCCCGGGCTAGATTCATAGCTTTATTGGCAAACGTTATAATCCATTGACGATTAACGGCTATAAAGTAGTCACCCATACTGTCCAGCGTATCAATCATATCTTGATTAACTTTAGCTAGTTCTGTTTGAGCAGCTTCTTTTTGAATAATTTCACTTCGGAGTTGCTGGTTTGTGTGTTCCAATTCATCCGTGCGAAATTTAACTAATTCCTCTAAGCTTTCCCGATACTGGTTTAATTCTTTATTCTTAAGCTCAATTTCAGAAGTATCCCATATTGAGATAACTCTTAAGCACCGAGTGTTAACCGTCACTTCATAATTTTCGATGTGTACAGGGAAAAGGCTCCCATCTTTCCTGATATGAACAGATTTATATCCATAATGGGCACTATATTGTATTAGCCCTTTATGCAGAAAGTCCTGTTGATGCCCTGGAGCACATAAAAATTTATAGATTGATTTGCCAATTAACTCAGCAACACAATATCCATGCATTTCGGCATATCGGGGATTCACTTTGAGCAATTCACCGCTATTGGCGTCACACACTACCATACCCCAGCTATTCTCTATGAAAATCTGATTCCAAATTTCGTTGTCCTCTCGAATCCCTACTAAAGTTGCCTCTTGGTTAGCAATCATTTGCTTTAATTCGACAATGACTTTATTTGTCGTCATTTTTCAATACCACTTTTCTTCATAAAATTGCTGCTAGTGAATGGGAGTAACACCTTAATAGTAATGTTAGCTGCTTATGTAGTTTGTGAGTACAAACACATACTAATGTGATCTTATTCGACAAATATCCCCTTATTACCTTCTTGTGAAATTATTTATTTTTAAATAGCAAACTCGCTCAGCTAAAGCTGAACATCGAGACTTCGCTGACGAAAGCTTCCGGTGGATGATTATAACTCTTAACCTGATTTTTTGCCTGTCATCGTGTTAATCTTCAGCTTAAAAAGAGTTACACCAGCTAACTGCGAATCTTTAAACACTGACACCTTATCTGAATAGTGCTGCATGATGATCGTCATTCCCTCGCGCTTAGCTTCAATTCCTTCGATAAATTCTACTTCGCCAAAACCAACCACACTCTGATATCTCATCGACCAATCGCAGCCATGCTCACTAGGAACAATCTCAGTATTTATATCAACTTCAAAGCTAGCCTGAGGATTCTCCCGAAGGATCGATAATTTTAAGCCTTCTCCTGCAGAATGAAAATACAATACTTGATTAGAGTAACCAAAATTCATTGGGATGATATAAGGCATATCGTGATACGATACGGCCAATCGACACACCTGAGCTTTCTCCATAATCTCATCCATTTCGTTCTGTTGAGTAATTTCCTTATCTTTCAGTCGCATATTTTTTGCCCCTTTTCATTTTTTAGTAACTATTAACTTCTTGAGGATTGTGACTCCTTTCTATACTCACTCACCTGATCTAGATTTGTCTGTATTATGAATTGAGTATTATAAATCCGCCTATAAAGACCGTCTTGCTTGATTAATTCTTCATGATTTCCGCTTTCTGCAATCGTTCCATTCTCGATTACAAGAATCTGATCGGATGCAAGCACCGTAGACAATCTATGAGCAATCACGAAACTAGTTCTGTCTTTTAGCAAGGGGACCATAGCCTTTTGAATATACAGCTCAGAAACAGAATCTAACGAGGAGGTCGCTTCATCGAGAATAATAATCCTTGGATTTTTTAAAATTACCCTGGCAATCGATACTCTTTGTTTTTCCCCGCCCGAGAGCTTTATTCCTCTATTTCCGACCACGGTCTTATAGTGATCCGGCAATGTCATAATGAAATCATGAATATAGGCTGCTTTACAGGCTGAGATTAGTTCTTCCTCTGTGGCGTCGAGTTTGGCATATCTTAAATTTGCTTCTATGGTATCATTGAAAAGATACGGTTCTTGCATAACGATTCCTATCTGATTTCTAAGCGAATCCAAGGTTACCTCGCGAATATTCCTGCCATCAATTTTGATACTTCCTTTGATGACTTCATATAATCTGGGGATTAAATTCGTGATGGTGGTTTTTCCCGCTCCACTGGAACCCACTAAGGCCACCATCGTACCTGGGTTTACCGAAAAACTAATATCTTCTAGAACGCTAACCTCAGGATTATAGGAAAAATACACCCTGTCAAATTCAACTTTACCTTTAATGACCTCTAGTTTTTTGGCACCTGGTTTATCTTCTATTTCTAATTTCTGATCGAAATATTCAAAAATTCGCTGAAATAAGGCCATCGACCTTGTTATATCAATATGAATATTCGAGAGCTGTGAAACGGGCAAATAAAGCCTTCCTAAAAGAGCTACAAAGGCAATGATACCTCCGATTGATATTTCACCTTTAATATACAAATATCCCCCGCTAAAATAAATTAGCAAAGGTCCCATGGCAATAAATGTTGTGATCGTCATTCGAAACCATCGACCAACAACAGACTCTCGTATTTGTAGACTTACAACTTCCTTATTTATTTTAGTAAATCTCTGATATTCATCCTGCTCTTTGGTAAATATTTTGGTGAGTATTGCTCCACTAATGCTCAAGGTTTCCTGGATCAACTGATTAAGCTCACTAATTCTTTCTTGACTCTTAGTAGCAATCTGCCATTTTAATTTCCCAACTTTCCTAGTGGGGATAATAAAGGTTGGTAGGATGATCATACCTACAATGGCTAGTTTCCAGTTCATCGATATTAAGACAATGCTTGTGGTAAGTAGTACTGCGGCACTACTTAAGGCATTCACAACGGTCGTGTTGAATATATCCTGGATTCCATCAATGTCACTCGTTAATCTGGTGATGATCTCACCCGGTTTGGCAGAGGCATGGAAATTTAAAGACATATGCTGCAAGTGGGAATACATCTGATTTTTCATATCATAAATGATATGTTTTGAAATCCAGATATTTAAGTAAGACTGAGCAACCTGTAACAACCCCAGTAGTATCGTTACTCCTATGGAAACGGCTATCAACAGACTTAACAGCTTTAGATCCTTTTCCGGCAATGCTTTGTCGATAATATTCTTGATTAATATCGGGGGTATAAGCCCCAATATTGAAGCCGCTATGATCGTGCCAATCACAATAAGCATCCGAATCCAATAGGGAATGAAATAGCTAAATATTCTAGTGAGCATTTTCCGCGTAACCTTTGGCATTTCTAGCGAGTCATCTGCAAATCGCAACCTGCCGATCCCTTGTTTCATAGTATCCTCTCCTGTAGTCTAATTATATCATAGTTATGCCTTCCCTTCTTCAACCCTCTCAAATGTCGATTTCTCTTTCAAATTACCAATTCTTTTTTCTAGTGGAAACTTTTTATTATAGAAGTATAAGCTCATTGGGGAGCAAAAGCCACTCCTCTACATAATCTATTCAAACTATACTTTAACTAAAAGTTAGCCGTGGCTAACCTTCAGACTAGAATAAGTTAGCTAAGGCAACGAAAAGGGGGTACATAATGTGAAGGGTGCAGTTAGAATCGATCCATTAGCAGACTTATCTCCGGGTTCGGTCTGTGAAATAGTTTCTTTAGAATTAAGCGGACTTTTACGGCGCCGTATTCTCGACTTAGGAATCGTCCCTGGGACGTTAATCCGATGTATCCGACGAGGTCCTTCCGGTGATCCGACCGCTTATCTGGTAAGAGAAACACTCATTGCCTTGCGAAGAGAAGATACGGCCCAAATTTTTGTGAGAAGGTTATCGAATGGAGAGGAATGTGTATGATTCTGTCTGCCGAAAAAAAGAAACTACTCTGGCAAGATCAGTTTGGTATTTCGGTTACTAAGGACCAATTCAGTGTTGCTTTGGCCGGTAACCCAAATGTTGGAAAGAGCACGATTTTTAACGCACTTACGGGGTTACATCAACATACTGGTAATTGGCCGGGTAAGACGGTTGATAATGCCCAAGGAAGCTTCTATCATCAGCAAAAGTCGTTTTTGATTGTTGACTTGCCAGGTACTTATTCCTTATTAGCCCATACTGTTGAGGAACAAATTGCGAGGGACTTTCTTTGTTTTGCGAATCCAGATGTCACGGTGGTTGTCCTTGACGCAACCTGCTTGGAGAGGAATCTCAACCTGGCTCTTCAAGTCTTTGAAATAACTACCAAAGTCATTGTCTGTCTGAATCTTATGGATGAGGCTGACAAGAAGGATTTGGTCATCGACGTACCTTCCTTAGAGCGTGAGTTAGGTGTCCCCGTCATAGCTGCCAGCGCCCGTCAAGGAGAGGGTCTTACAGAACTTCGCAATAAAATATATCAAGTCGCGACAGGGGCTTTGCAAACAAAACCCCGTCAAATCATCTATTCCTCAGAAGTCGAAAATGCCCTTCAAGACTTGCTGCCTTTAGTAGCAGACATCGCAAGCCATACTCTGCCCCCCCGCTGGATTGCTTTACGGCTGTTGGACGGAGACCAGAGCTTCCTCAATAGTTTAAGCAATTATTTAGATATTCACCAAACTTCATTTCATCCGGGTTGGGAGGAATCAAAATGTGCGCAATGATTCCCTCGAGAAGTCTAGGTGAGGTTTATTGTGAAGCTGAAGGTGTTCGCAAATCTAATCTAAAGTCGTTCAGCGATCAGATTGTTGCCGATATTTATGGCAATGCTGAACAAATTACCAAGCAAGTGCTTTCTAAGAAAGGGAGCCAACGAATCAGCTTCGATCAAACGATTGATAATCTTGTAACCTCCAAGTGGTTAGGTTATCCACTCATGATACTCTTATTGATCGGCGTCTTTTGGATAACGATAGAAGGGGCGAATATTCCTTCCGCCTTCCTCGCCACCGGGCTCTTTGCTTTCCAAGACCAACTTACTCTCTGGTTCCAATGGCTCGGGGCACCGGATTGGGTACATGGAGTTCTTGTCCTAGGAGTTTATCGTACCTTAGCCTGGGTTGTCGCAGTGATGTTACCTCCTATGGCTATCTTCTTTCCCCTATTTACCCTCTTAGAAGACTCAGGCTATCTCCCTCGAATTGCCTTTAACCTAGATCACATTTTCAAGAAGGCTAGAGCCTGTGGTAAACAGAGTCTGACCATGTGTATGGGGTTTGGGTGTAATGCCGCTGGAGTAACTTCCTGCAGAATTATCGACTCTCCCCGCGAACGCTTAATCGCGATCTTAACCAATAATTTTGTCCCTTGCAATGGCAGATTTCCAACCTTAATAGCTATATCCTCGATTTTTATTGGCGGTACTATTGCAGCCTATTCAGGATTAATCAATGCCTTGGTCCTTTCCATCATAATTTTGCTGGGTGTAGGGGCTACTTTGTCGATATCTTGGCTCCTGTCAATGACCATTTTGAAAGGTGAACCTTCGTCCTTGGTCTTAGAATTGCCGTCCTATCGTCGCCCTAAGATCGGAGCAGTGATCTACCGTTCCATGATTGATCGCACCCTATTTGTTTTAAGACGTGCAATCATAATAGCCGCTCCCGCCGGTGGGGTAATCTGGATTCTAGCCAACGTCAGTGTTGGGGAACTAAGCATCCTCTCCACTGTAGCTCAAGCTCTAAATCCGCTGGGGCACTTAATTGGCCTGGATGGGTTTATTCTGATGGCTTTTATTCTGGGGCTGCCAGCAAACGAGATCGTCTTACCTATTCTCATCATGAGTTATCTCTCCACCGGCGCACTACAGGATTATGCTAGTTTGGAAGAGCTGAGAAATGTCCTGGTTAATCACGGCTGGACCTGGCTAACGGCAGTAAACGTGATGCTGTTTTCCTTGTTACATTGGCCTTGTGCAACCACGTTATTGACAACTTATAAGGAAACAGGCAGTAAAAAATGGGTATTCTTATCTTTCTTAATACCCACGATCATAGGAATTTCTGTTTGTTTTATCCTCACTCAAGTGGTTAGACTTTTAGGCTTAGTCTAGCCCTAAAGAAAATTCACACATCGGTTTTACTGGAGGACACAATGTATTCCAGTAAAACCTTATACCATTCGGGATTATTATTTAGGAACGTGACAATGGCTTGGATTGAGCGAATGGTAGCTTGAGAAAGATAATGCTCCATCGCCTCAGCTTCTGCTTCAATATCACAATTAGTTTTAATCAGGATAAGAAATTCCTTTAATAACTGGTTGCGTTTAACTAAAAAGTCCCCTATAATGTTCCCTTTTTCAGTAAGAGTAATTTCACCATAGCGTTCATACGAAATATACTGACCATTTTTTAGTTTGTGCAAGGCTTTAGTTACGGAGGGCATAGAAACACCTAGTTTGACACTGAGATCAGTTACCCTCACAGTATCAGTACATAGGGAAAAACGATAAAGTTCTTCTAAATAATCTTCCAAACTAGGTGTGAGAGTCGTCATCGCTACTCCTTAACTTAACACATTTGGTACAATTTCAATTTATACATATGCGAGAGCGTATCCGGACTTTCCAACTATTCTCAACTATTCAGATTTTCAACCCGAGTTCAGTCGCATTAATCCCTTATTCTAATTGGCACCAAATTAAACCATGGGCTTAGTTAACTCTAAGTCCATGGTTTAATTTGGTTTTGTATTTGTTTGTATTTGTTCATTTTTTTATTTGAGTGTTGTCTTGTGTTGTCTTCTGTTTTTTGAGATTTAATTAAGCCTTTCGTTTTTAGACTATTCTGTTTATTTATTAGGACAACCCAAATTCTTTGGATAGAACTCTTCATATAACATAAACTACACCACAGAAAGATTTAAGATATTAATCTACGGAGGAGGCACCTTCGATGGATCACTCAGATAATAAATATCCTTCAGTAACAGTCCACCCTCAATTGCGTCGTATTTTGCTGGCAAATCCAACTCAAGAATCTTTAAGCAAGATTATTGAATACCAACTCTTTGATCAGCCCCGTCCACCTCTTGCTGATGATATACTTTGCCTTTTACCCTATTGGGAGCAGCAGGCCTGCGAAGGGAATGTAGTTATAGCCTCCCTCATCCAGTACATGGCGCAATCGTCTCCCCGTTTTATAAAGAACGAGAAAATGATTCAAGCTAACCTCTTGCGGATTCGAATCTTGGCCTCGACCCCCGGAATTTTTTCTTTTCCATCGATCGAAATTCAAGAGTGCCTTGAACAATTTTTACAAACATCTGACCTTTTAGCAGACCTGCCAGAATTAGAGGTGGTATCCTTTTCATCTGATGAGATTGCTCCACTAGCCTCTGATTTAAAGCGTTTCCGACTCTCTCCTCACAGTCGCCGCTATATTCACAACTTATTCCACGCTGAGCGACGTGAAGCTACGCTATCAGTCCTTGCGCATATAGCTAAGAACTACCCTCTACTGCCCACTTGCAAGAAAGCCTATGCCCTCATGTTGTCTCTCGACAACACAGAGATCTGGGGACGACATCCTTTTTGCCTACGCCTAATCGCCAATCGCTTTTGGGACTATGAATTGATGAAGGCCATAGAAGCCTAACTTCCTCCTCTATTTCAAATAAATACACCGCTCCATGCTCGGAATATACGGCGACCATTCATCCTCAGGGTGGTTTTCTTTAGCTTGTTCAAAATGGAAAAGTTCGGCATCCATGACATCTGCATGGTGAATCACCAAAGCCTCCATCAACTTGGGCCTTTTTGGGGATTGCCACTCATATTTACCATGGTGACTTGTAAGGATATGCAGTAACTTGGATCGCAACTCACGTGGAAAATTCGGGATTCTCGCGATCTCCTCGCTCAGAAGTTCGATCCCTAAGATAATGTGCCCCAGGAGTCGCCCTTCTGTTGTTACTTTAATCCCTCGAGTGTAAGAATACTCCCCGATCTTACCAACGTCATGCAAAAGTGCACCCGTGATGACTAAATCCCGGTCCATTTTCAGGTAATTCACCGAAATCCCGGCTGCCATCTCAGCCACTCTAATACTATGTTCCCAAAGCCCGCGCAAATAGGCTTGATGGATTTTCAGGGCGGCAGGGGCTTGCCGATAGGCTGCTCCCCATACCGGGTGGATTAAAAACTGATCCAGTAGTGCTTTGAGTTCTGGTTGTGTAATCTTAGCTAAAAGGGACTGTAAGCGATGTTCCAATTCTTTCGCGGTTACTGGAGAACTCGGCAAAAGGTCGGATAAATCGACCTCTTCCTGGGGAATCATCCGTATTGTTTCAATCGTAAGATCAAGTGTACCTCGGTATTCAGAAGCAACTCCTTTGACACGGAAAATGTCTTGATCATTTAGCCATCCCAGGACCTGCGGATCATAGTTCCACATTTTACCTTGAATCATTCCCGAGCGGTCTTGACACGTCAAGGAGAGATATGCTCCAGGTTTTTGACGAAAGGGAACTTCTTTCCATTCGTTGACTAGGACAGTTCCCTCAAACCGTTCCCCAGCTTTACAATCTTTCAGCATATAATAAACTCTTCCTTTCTCTCACTAACCTTATATTAAGTAGTGTAACAGAGTGGCGAGACTTTTCTGTGTATATCGTATTTGCATTATAATCGCAAACAGTGTCACATATCCCCTATCGTTTCCAACTGGAAGCAAGAATGTCCCTGACTTGTATTCCGTCCTCCCCGTGGACCCAAGCCTAGAGGAAGTTTCTTAGCTGAGAGAGCACGATTAGTGGAATTGCGTCAATGAGCGCAGTCGATCAGGCGTTAAGAACCGCAACTGTTCACATGCAGAAAGCCCAGAAGTTTTGCGGTTTAGCCTGGGCGACAAGGGAATAGCAATGGAACGTTGTGCGAACACGATAGTCTCCGGTGGAGAGTATCGCCGAAGCCGCTGATCCCAATAGGAACACTTCGCGGCGTAGGATGCTAAGAAACTTCCTCCCACTTCCTCTCCCTATCTATAATTCCCCAAAGTTTCTCGAACTCGCTTAAGAATAAGTTCTCGAAACTCCACCGGTTCTAGAATTTCGGCCGCAGATCCAAATCCTAAAACCCAAGTAATGAATTCATTGACCCCGATAATGTCATCTTCAAAAAGAATCGATCCATCCTCTAAGGTAGTTAGTTGACTTGAACGATGCGCTACATCTTTACGTACCTTAGCAATCGTTTGCGAACGATTGAGAAAGCGTACTTTGACTCGGACCAACTCCCCATATTCCATTCCCCAACGTGGCCCGAACCAATCCTTAAGGGAAAAATCTGCTGGGTAAACAAACGATTCGTTGGTTACGTTCACCTCGTGAACATTCTTTAAATGATAGGTCTTAAACAACTCCCCGTGTCGAGCAACCAAATACCAACACCTTAAACGCGAATAATAGACGATACCCAAAGGATCCACCGCTATCTCTCGGCCGTTAAATTTGATAGTCACTCGCTTATTTTTCAAAATTGCATTCTCTATCAATGGAAAAGTATTCCCTTGAATAGGCTCCAAGGGAGTAAGTCCCCCTTTGATGTAGCGAAAACTCTCTTCCTCTTCTAAATCAAAACCAGACAAGATTTTTTGTCTTAACCCCTCTTTGAGAGCATTCTCTTCCTGCAAAAAATCCAGTGCTCCTAAGACCCCTACCGCCTCACGAACATTCAGATGCACCGGAGTGTAACGTTTTTCGGCCGCAGCCATAAACCATTTGACCTCCGGTTGAAAAAGATCCTCCTCATCGTTATCATTTCCTTCATCATGATCCGTATATAATGGTAATGTATTTTCTATTGAAGAAGCTAGCACTCTAAGATCCTGTTTCATCGTGCCCCAAGGAACGCCGCATCCATCGGCCAAGGTTCGTCCGCTTAATCCCTCAGGATGGGCTTCAAGCAAGGCCATGATTTTCCCCATGCGATCAATCGATTCCAAAGGATTCACCTCCATACATTTTCAGGAGGCGTGTGAATTCTTCCCTAACCTTTTCTCTAAGTGTGGGAGGTTCAAGAACCTCAGCACCCGCTCCAAACCCACGTAACCAAACCGCTAGTTCATCTAACCCTTCCACCTGATCTTTCATTAACAAACCTTCGACCTCCTCGATTAAGGTACAGGTTGTCCGGCTGGCAAGTTCCTCTCTTACACGGTTAAGGGTTGAAAAATGATTATGAAAACGAATGACAACCTCTACCGGTTTTTGATCCCGATAAACTCCCCAAGCATTTCGATACCAAGACTTAAGATTAAATCCTTCGATTGGGGGAAATGAGGCCTCCTTACAACGGGTGACATCTAAAATGCGATTCACTAAATAGGTTTTAATCGTTTGATCTCGCCCATCCTGAGCAATAAGATACCAATTATCAAGGACCCAGTAATAAACAATCCCTAGTGGATTTAATCTAAGTAAACGTGCTGCTTCTTCCTCTTTGCGATAGAGAATATCAACTTGACATTTACTTCGAGCAGCCTCTTCAAGTTCATAACAACATTGGCTGCGATGTACATCTTGAGTTGGAGTTCTCCCGTGCACAAACATGGTTTCTCGTGATGAATTGTTCTCGCCGAGCCATAGTTTAAGTTTGGCGTTTAGGGATTTCATTTCATCTGAAATAGGTGCCAGAGCACCTGCCACGTTTAACGCTTCTAAAAGAAGGGTCTTTTCCCTCAATGCTAACTGGATAGGTGGTAGCACCTGCTCCAGGCTGACTACGTACTCATCCCCACGGCGCTTAATGAGGTTCTTCTTTTCTAAGTCTTTCATAGCCCGTTCCACCGTTTTACTACTGATTTCTTCTTCATCCCGTCGATTAAACCGCTTGTAGATTTCCAGGCTGCTCAATCCTTGAGGGGTCGATGTAAGCATTCGCAAGATCTCCATTTGTCGGAGCGTTGATGCCTTAACCGGCACAATCCCATTCCAACCACTCGAGAGCAGATATAGTGTTCCCCTTCCATCCAGCTTAAATCGAAAACCGTTGTCCTTCATTTCTTCAAAATCCCTTTGAACAGTTGCCTGACTTACCCCAAATTTCCTTGCCAAGCTAAAGTAGGTATTTACCCATGGTTCTGTAGCAATGTCTTTGACCATCTCTCGTTGACGTGTCAACTTATCCAAACTTACCTACCCCCATCCCTTGTAACCTGAAGCAAAAATGTTAGAATAAGATATGTTGAAGGAGGTGAATCCACCGTGGATCCTAGCCTAAAAACGAGTATGAAGATTAACATTACACAAAAAGCTATGGAATTCCTTCACAAGGCCAAAAAAAATGAATTTTACATTGAACTTATGATCTTGACACAATGTTGTATTCCGCTAGCTACCCCCCCTAAGGTACGCAAAGGAAGCCCTCGAAAGCCAGAAAACTTTCACAGGTATAATGTTAATGGAATCACGGTATATTATGACCGAAATCTGATTCCCAAGCCTGAAGTAACCATCGATACTGAAATTCTCGGCTTTTCCGAAGGGTTAATCGTTACCGATTGGGTTATTAAATATTAAAGTCGGCCATTTAGGCCGACTTTTTATGTTATTAGAACATATTCTATCATTATTCCAAGATCTGTAAACTTACTTTATAATCATAGATCAACTCGTTGAACTCATCTGTAGAACCAATTTTATGAATTAAGGTCTGTGCTTTTTGCAACAAACGTCTATGTACCTCTTCCCTGTTGCCTAAAAACTTATTCAGCCGCTTCATATGAGGATCACTCGTAAATTCTATAAGTCGATGGTAGCGTTGGCTCGCGCGGGCTTCTGCCTCGACATCGAGCTGTAGCATAGCTATGGAATCCAGAGTTTGGTCAATATTGTTCATTCCCCAAAAAACACTTTGAGAATTATCACTGATCAGCGGTGATCCACCTAATTTATTGATCGCTACCGAAATTATCTCCATGTGCCCTAATTCTTCCGCTGCGATTAGCCCTAGCAGTTCCCGAACATAGCGGTTTGATATATTAGATCGACGGTTTAAGTAATGTATTGAAGATCTTAATTCTCTCTGGTATTCTTCGAACAAAACTTTAGCCAAGATTGGATCCGGGCCTTCAACATGTACGGGATATATTAAACGTTTTTTATAATAGAACACTTTTATCCCTCCCCCAATTTTTCAATCCTGCCTACAGTATATGGAAACAGGACTCCTATGGTCACACAAGAAAAAAACCCCACTATCACTAGTAGGGGCAAGAAGAGGGGAAAAAATGAGAAGAAGAAGGATTTATCGTAACCAATAAACTAATAGGTAATCATTGGATAGTTTAGATTATAATGCTTAAATGTTTCTGTTCCGTGAACTTTATGTGAAGAATTTGTTAAATTTTATCCTCCAGACCTTTTACCCCAATATCTCGTCGAAAATGAGCGTTGGGAAATTCGATTTGTTGCACCAGAGAATAAGCCTTTTCCCGAGCCTCTTGGAGGGTTTTCCCTTCTGAGGTTATCCCCAACACCCTGCCCCCGCTACTCAAAAGTTGTCCCTCAATGATTCCCGTCCCAGCATGGAATATCACTGAATCCTCTCTTACCTCAGGCAATCGGATAGGTACCCCCTTAGAGTATGCTAAAGGGTAACCTTCAGCGGCCATCACGACACAGACTGCGACTTCTTCTTTCCACTCCAACTGAACCTCAGACAAACGGCGTTCTGTACACGCCCAAAGAATCGGCAAAAGATCCGATTTTAGGCGTTTCATCACGACTTGGGTTTCAGGATCACCAAACCGAACATTGTATTCCAGAAGTTTAGGCCCCTTCTGGGTTAGCATCAGCCCTAGGAAAAGCACCCCCATAAAGGGTGTCCCTCGTTCTTGCATAACCCGCAAGGTCGGAGCGACAAGGTCGCGCATGACGTTTGCTTCCAGCTCAGGCGACCAAATCGGTGGAGGGCTATAGGTTCCCATTCCGCCAGTGTTAAGCCCGAGATCACCGTCTAAGGCCCGTTTGTGGTCTTGAACGGGAACCATCGGCAGCGCAGTTACTCCGTCAGAAAAACACAGCAAGCTGACTTCTTGGCCTTCTAAAAATTCCTCAATCACAAGCTTTTTACCCGCAGAACCAAATCCGCCGTCCATGATTTCATCAACTGCCTGGAGAGCAGTTTCCAGATCTTGGGCAACAATGACCCCCTTACCCGCAGCAAGACCATCTGCCTTTAAAACGCAGGGGGCTCCAATCGTTTTGAGATAGTTTTTAGCTTGGTCCGAATCCTCAAATACCTGCCACTCTGCTGTGGGGATCTTCGCCTCTTCCATAATAATTTTAGCGAAGGATTTGCTCCCCTCCAACAGTGCTGCCCCCTGATTCGGTCCGAAGATCCTTAGACCGGCTTCCTGAAAGGCATCTACGATCCCTAAACTCAAAGGGTCTTCCGGCCCGACTATGGTTAAATCAATCGATTCTTGGAGCGCAAATTCGACTAAGCCCGCAATATCGTGAGTTGGTATTGTCACATTCCATAACAAAGTCCCAGCATTCCCAGGCGCGACAAATAGCTGTTCAAGTTCCGGGCTCTGCGCTAATTTCCAAGCCAGAGCATGTTCGCGTCCTCCGTTGCCTACAATTAACACCCGTTTGCTGTAACCCATAATCTCACCTCGTCTTCCAATCGATATTAATGCTGAAAATGCCGACGATGCGTAAAAACCATGATGATGTTTAAACGATTGGCCGCCTCGATCACTGCAGCATCTTTAAGGGATCCCCCCGGTTGGACAATCGCCCGGATTCCAGCCTTAGCCGCCTCTTCTATAGAATCTGGGAACGGAAAGAAAGCATCCGAGGCCAAATAAGCCCCTTTAGAGCTATCTCCAGCCTGATCAAGCGCTATCTTGACAGAACCCACCCGATTCATTTGCCCCGCTCCGACACCTAGGGTTCGTCTATGATCTGTGACCACGATGGCGTTTGACTTGACATGCTTCACCACGCGCCAAGCAAAATCAAGCGCTTGGAGATCCTCTTCGGTTGGTTTATGGTCGGTCACCAAATCCCATTCGGTGACCGATGCTGTCCCTCGATCGATCTCTTGAACAAGGTATCCGCCATCAATGCTTTTTAGGCCAATTTTTGTTTTATTGGAGTCACCTCGTCCGACTACGAAGAGGCGAAGATTTTGCTTCGCACTAAGAATCTCTCGAGCTTCCGGACTGAATTCAGGCGCAATAATAACTTCATAAAAACGCTCTTGAAGTGCTTCAGCACAGGTCGTTTCAACCACTCGGTTAAAGGCAACTATCCCACCAAAAGCGGACATAGGATCCGCAGCATAGGCACTCTCATAGGCCTCTAAAGGGGTCTTTCCCGAAGCAACTCCACATGGATTAGAGTGCTTAATAATCGCCGCTGTACACGTATCAAACTCATGGACTATTTTCCAGGCTGCATCCATATCATTCCAATTGTTGTAGGAAAGTTCTTTGCCTTGAAGTTGTTTTCCGTTAGCCAGGGACCCTTCTCCTGCCTCAGAATTGACATAGAACGCAGCTTTCTGCTGAGGGTTCTCACCATAACGTAATTCTTGAACTTTTTGAGCTGTTAAACGAAGGGTTTCTGGGAAGCTTCCAGTAGGTTCAAGTTGACGCTCTAAGTACCCAGCAATCAGACGGTCATATTCAGCGGTATGGGCAAAGGCTTCAGCAGCTAGGCGCCTGCGCCTGCCTGCTGAAACAGTTCCAGTCTCACGAAGTACGCTGATAACCTCTTCATAGGACTCTGGATTGACAACGACAATAACCCGCCCATGGTTTTTGGCCGCGGCGCGAACCATAGTCGGTCCACCTACATCAATATTCTCGATAGCCTCTTCAAAAGTCACCCCTGGCTTGGCAATCGTTTCTCGGAACGGATAAAGATTCACAACCACTAAGTCGATAAAGCGGATTCCATTTTGCTCCATTTGTTCCATGTGTTCGCGACAATCCCGCGCTAAAATTCCGCCATGGATTAAAGGATGAAGGGTCTTCACCCGGCCATCCAAAACTTCGGGAAATCCAGTCACCTCACTGACATAGTTTACTGGAATATTGGCTTCGTCCAAGGTTTTGTAAGTTCCTCCGGTCGAAATCAATTCAAAGCCTAAATCTACTAATTCACGCGCTAAAACAACAATTCCCGTTTTGTCTGAAACGCTGATAATAGCTCTTCGCTTCATTCTTATCCCTCCTGTTGCAAAATCTGTACTCGTCGTCCGAAACGCTGTACCTTCCCTAAAACCAACAAACGCACAGCCTCTGGGTAGAGACGATGTTCAACCTCTAAAATTCTCTGGGCTAAACTCTCTTCAGTGTCCTCAGGTAAAACAGGGACCGCTTCTTGTAAAATAATTGGGCCGCTGTCCAGGCCTTCATCCACCAGGTGTACTGTACAACCGCTTACCTTAACCCCATACTCTACTGCTTGCAACTGGGCATGAAGCCCCGGGAAGGCTGGAAGCAAGGAAGGGTGAATATTCAGGACTGGAAAACTAACTTGACGAATAAACTGTGGACTTAAGACTCGCATATACCCGGCCAAGAGTAATAGCTCCACTCGGTTTTCTCGCATCCAAATCAGGATATCTTCCTCCTGAGCTTGGCGATGGGGGTAATTTTTGATTGGGAAAACACGAGTAAGAATTCCTGCCTCTTCAGATCGCTTCAGTGCCCCAGTCCCAGGTTGATCTGACCCCACAGCCACAATTTTGATGGGGAGACAGCCACTCTGACAGGCCTCAATCAAGGCCTGGAGATTACTTCCCCGACCAGAGGCCAGTATCGCCGTCCTCAATACTCCACCCCTTCTCCCTCAACAACCCTGCCTATGGCAAAGCTATTCTCGCCTAAATCAGTGAGTTTTTGACGGACGGAATTTTCATCTTCCTGACTAACAACAAGCACAAAACCAATCCCCATATTGAAGGTTCGATACATTTCTGGCCAGGCTACATCTCCAAGGCGTTGAAGAAATGTAAAGACCGCTGGACGCTCCCAGGCGTTTAAATCTATCCGAACTCCTAAACCCGCTGGCAAGATCCGGGGGACGTTTTCCGTTAACCCTCCCCCTGTAATATGAGCCATGCCTAAAATTTCCCCGCCCTCCAGAAGCGGCAGAATGGACTTAACATAAATCTTCGTCGGACGAAGTAAAGCCTCGCCAAGCGCTTCTCCTAGCTCAGGAATTACTTCATCCAAGGGGATTTTCTCAATAATTTTTCGGGCCAAGGAATACCCATTACTATGTAGTCCGGTTGAGGGTAAGCCTATAAGGACATCTCCCGCTTGAATCTTTGATCCATCAATTAACTGCTGACGATTGACAACCCCCACTGAGAATCCGGCAATATCATATTCATCTTCAGCATAGAAACCAGGCATTTCTGCCGTTTCTCCCCCGATCAATGCGCAACCAGCTATTTCACACCCTTTTGCTACCCCGCCGACGACCTCAGCAACTCGGCTCGGCTCCACCTTTCCAACTGCTAGATAATCGAGGAAAAACAAAGGCTCTGCACCTTGGACTAAAATATCATTGACGCACATAGCGACCGCATCTTGCCCAATACTATCATGTCGATTCATCTGAAAAGCAAGGCGAAGCTTCGTTCCCACACCATCCGTTCCAGAAACCAGGACTGGATCCGGATATTTTTCTAAATCCAGCTTAAAAAGCCCTCCAAATCCTCCAAGCCCGCCGAGAACTTCCGGACGAAGTGTTCTCGCAACCGCTGGTTTGATGCGTTCTACCACTTCATTTCCAGCCTGAATGTCGACGCCCGCGTCCCGATATGAGTATCCCAACTGTTGTTCCCCCTTACAGTTTCAATGCGTCAATATTCTTTACATAAGATTTAACTCTATAATCACGCAAAACTCATCAGCAAAAATTCCGCTGTTCTAAATTATTCTTACTTTGGTTTAAATTCGAGAGTGGAATAGGATAAACGCCATTAAAACAAGCCAAACAAACGTCCGACGTGCCAAGCGCCCGAAGCAGCCCTTCCTCGGAAATATAATGCAACGAATCTGCCCCTACAAACTTACGAATTCCCTCAATATCTAATTGATTGGCGATAAGTTTCTCTCGTTCTGCTGTATCTATTCCGTAATAGCACGGGTAGGCTACGGGTGGAGAACTGATTAAGAAATGCACTTCCTTTGCCCCTGCATTCTTGACCATTTCCACTAGCTTGGAACTCGTAGTTCCTCGAACGATGGAATCATCAATCATAACTACACGCTTATCTTTAAGAACGCTCGTATTAGCGTTAAGTTTCAAGCGAACCCCAACTTCTCTCATAGCCTGAGTCGGTTGAATAAAGGTGCGTCCGACGTAACGGTTCTTAATAAGTCCTTCACCAAAGGGAATCCCCAAAGCCGTGGCATATCCAAGAGCAGAAGCAGTTCCTGAATCTGGGACTGCGATTACCAGATCTGCATCAACCGGACATTCGCGGGCCAATTCAATGCCCATCTGACGTCTGCTCTCAGAAACATTTAACTGATCCATCGTGCTATCTGGTCGAGCAAAATAGATGTATTCGAAGGCACAAGACGTTTGCGCAGTTTTGGTAAGCCCTTGACGCGAGTGCAATCCGTCATCATCGATAACAACAATTTCGCCAGGTTCGACATCCCTCACAAACTCTGCTCCAACAGTATCTAGCGCACAACTTTCTGAGGCAAGACAATAGCGGTCACCCATTAGACCAATACATAACGGACGAACACCATGGGGATCCCGCATTCCAAACAGCTTATCCTCGGCAAGGATAACCAAGGCATACGCTCCTCGTAGATCCATCATGGTCTTGACCAGGGCATCTTCTAAGGAATCTCGGCGGTAGCGAGTGATAAGGTTAATGATGACTTCGCTATCAATCGTTGTTTGGAAAACTGCACCGTTTTTCCCCAGTTCTTCCCGTAGTTCCAAGGCATTCGTCAAATTTCCATTATGGGCCAAGGCCATCATGCCTTTTTGATAGTGTACCACCAAGGGCTGGGCATTAGCGAGTAAGCTTGACCCCGTCGTGGAATAACGAACATGCCCGATTGCCATTTTCCCTTTGAGTCCTTCAACAACGCTGTCAGAAAACACTTCTGACACTAAACCCATCCCTTTATGCAGCGTGATGCCTCGACCATCTGAAGTAGCGATACCGGCACTTTCCTGCCCTCTATGTTGTAATGCATACAGCCCGTAGTAAGTTAAACGTGCGACCTCCTGATCGGGAGCGTAAATTCCAAAGACGCCACATTCTTCTTTCGGTTTATCTTCTCCAAATTCGATCATTCCCGGCCTCCCTCTCCCACCCAGTGAATAAATGATTAATTCCTATCCCGAATTACCTTAACTCTTAAAATTCAGCTTTGTCCTACGCCTGAGCAAGGGCGTCTTTTACCCGACGATAGACTTCCTGATAGGCCTCTTCCACTCTGCCAAGATCCCGTCGGAAACGATCCTTGTCGAGCTTCTCACGAGTTTCGATATCCCAATAACGGCAAGTATCTGGAGATATCTCATCTCCCAGATAGACTTTTCCATCCGCAACCCCAAACTCTAGTTTAAAGTCAATCAAGTCGATCCCCGCTTTTACTAAGATGTTCTTTAAAATTTCGTTAATTCTAAAGCCTAAAGCTTGAATTTCTCGCGTATGATCCACGCTAGCCCATCCCATCGCTGCGACATGAGATTCATTGACCATCGGATCTCCTAGTTCATCATCTTTATAATACAATTCCACAACCGGTCGGCTGAGAACAAAGCCCTCCTCGACTCCAACACGTTTCGCTAAGCTTCCGGCTACAATGTTACGAACAACCACCTCGAGGGGAATCATGTCTAGGCGACGCACAAGCATATCCCGCTCGCTTAACAATCGAACATAGTGGGTTGGGATACCCGCTTTTTCTATCTCTTCAAAGAAGAGTGCTGATAACTGATTATTGACTTCTCCCTTATCCACGATTTGTCCTTTTTTCTCGCCATTAAAAGCAGTAGCATCATCTTTATAGGCTACCCAGAAATAGTCACTCTGATCAGTATCGTAAACTCTCTTCGCTTTTCCCTCATACCTTAATTCCAACTTTTCCATATAATTTTTCCTCCTTCAATCGTCAGTTTATTAGCACGTTCGCCGCTCCAGAGCTTGGTGAACGTGCAATTCATTTGCATTCATCTCACCTATTCTAGGCCTAAGCGTTGAAAAATATCTTCTACGTGCTTCGTATGGTAAGCATAATCAAACAGGTCGTTAATTTCTTCTGTATTTAAATATTCCCGTATACTTGAGTCTCTACTGATCAGGTTCTGGAATTGTTCTTTGCTATTCCAGGCTTCCATAGCATTGCCTTGAACTAAAGCGTATGCTGACTCCCGACTGGCACCCTTTTCGACTAAGGCCAGCATGACGCGTTGGGAAAAAATCAGGCCGAATCCCTTGTCAATGTTCAGCTTCATTTGCTCTGGAAATACTTCCAACCGTCCTATAAGCTGGGTCATCTTATGGAGCATATAGTCGAGAGCAATGGTGCTGTCCGGTAAAATCATCCGCTCCGCCGAGGAATGGGAGATATCTCGTTCATGCCATAAGGCGACATTCTCCAAGGCTACTTGAGCATTGGCACGAATAACCCGGGCCATGCCGCAAATGCGTTCTGGAGTTATGGGATTCTTCTTGTGAGGCATAGCTGAGGAGCCTTTCTGACCTTTGGCAAAGGCTTCTTCCACTTCATGTACATCGGTCCGCTGTAGGTTACGAAGCTCGGTCGCCATTTTATCCAGCGAGCTTGCGATACCCGCAAGCGTCGTCATGAAGAAGGCATGCCGATCGCGTTGTAGGATTTGTGTCGATATTAAAGCTGGCTCTAAGTGAAGTACTTGGCAAACATGTGCTTCAACTTGAGGATCTACATTGGCAAACGTCCCTACTGCTCCAGAAATCTTGCCTACCCGTATTTCCTCACGGGCAAAATCCAAACGCTTCTTTTGACGTCTAATTTCATCGTACCAGAGCGCAAACTTCAACCCCAGGGTAATCGGCTCAGCGTGAATTCCATGCGTTCGCCCCATCATTAGGGTATCCCGATGTTCCAGCGCCCTGCGGCGTAAGGACGCTTCCAACCCTTCCATTTTAGACAACAAAATATCAGACGCTTCTACCAATTGTAGGGATAAGGCTGTATCCAGAACATCTGAAGATGTAAGGCCAAGATGAATGTGTTTTGCTTCATCTCCCACATTCTCTGCAACATTGGTCAAGAATGCTAACACATCATGTTGGGTTACTTCTTCAATAGCCTGTACCCTTTCCCACGAAAAAGCAGCCTTCTCTCGGATGACCTCCACTGCCTCATTCGGAATCTTTCCTAGTTTGGCCCACCCTTCACAGGCGGCAATTTCAATCTTCAACCAGAGAGCGAGGCGATGTTCGTCTGTCCAAATCCCCCCCATTTCAGGAAGCGTATACCGTTCAATCATACTTGAGTCCCCTTTTCACTTAAGCGTTTTTGCAACACTTCGTCCTTCGCTTCGATGTCCTTCTGCATCTGGGTTCGATAGTTATAAACCTTAATACTCAAAGGTTTATCCTGAATGGCTAGAATCTGTACCGCTAGCAACGCAGCATTGCGTGCTGCACCAATGCCTACGGTGGCAACAGGAATTCCTGGAGGCATTTGCACAATGGAATAAAGTGCGTCGATACCTTCCATGGCACCACTACTGAGGGGAACACCGATCACAGGTAGAATTGTTGCCCCGGCCACAACCCCTGGCAAATGAGCAGCTAACCCTGCCGCTGCAATGATGAGTTTTCCTCCTTGAGCTTCAAAAGCTTTCACCCAGTCTACGGTTCTATCCAATGTTCTATGGGCGGAAGATATTTTGACTTCAAAATCAAGTTCAAATTGACGGAGAACTGTCAGTGTGTCCTCCATGATTTTGTAGTCTGAATCACTTCCCATAATGACCCCAATCTGGCTCATCTAATTTTCGCCCCTCTTTCCCTAATCTTACGTTTATCCTTACCCTTATCCTTACTTTTACTCTTTTCCTTACCCCTAACCATAGCAAAAACCCAGACCAGAGCAGATTACACCCTTTTAATCAGAGTGAAACCTACCCGCCTGGGCTTTTATCCCTTCGGTGTGATTTGATTGCTCAATCAAACCTGTACCACTTGGACAAAATCAATTGCCCTAGGTACACTTTCGCTCATAGTCAGGCAATTTACGGCAGCCTGGTAGAAACTTGCGGACCATATCACCGCGGTTATATGAACTCCTTATGAATTTTGGATAAGTTCATTTTACAAGAAGGTATCCTTAAGGTCAATAGAAAATCGAACATTAATATTTATTTAAATAAAAACGTTCGATTAGGCTCAGTAAATCTTTTGCTTTTCCTACACAACCAATTTTGATCAACCCTATTCTTTACTCTTCGCGACTTCAACCCCCGCCCATTCTTCATAGCATTTAACAACAGAACACATATCTTCATTGGCATACCCTTTTAGGATGGCCATCTGTAACATTTCCTTGACGAGGGAAAGTACTGGCACGGGCACTTGGAGTTGGGCAGCAATGCTCGTGGCTAAGCCCAAGTCTTTATACATTAACGGTATACCACCGGCTTCCGGTTGGGGTTAACCTGCGACCAAAATGGAAGCCCTTCCACATCACCCGCTACGGTTAAAGCATAGGACCCTACTTGGTTCGCTAGTTTTACAGCTTCTGGCAAAGGGAATCCCCGTAATAAGCCCGATAATAAGCCTGCCGCAAAAGCATCACCTGCCCCGATAGGGTCAACAATCTGCTCGACCGTAAAGCCCGGAACCAGACCCGTTTCTGTCTGATTAGCATAATAAGCTCCACCTGCACCGAGCTTAACCACAACTAGTTTGGCTCCATGCTCTATTAATTGGCTGGCAATTGACTCCGGTTTCATTTCCCCTGTCAGAATGAACCCTTCTTCAAGTCCCGGTAAAACAATGTCACTTTCCCCCGCAATGTTCATAAGTGTTACTTTCGCCTCTTTAGGAGACCAAAGCTTTAGTCGAATATTGGGATCGAAAACCACCGTCACAGCATTTTTTTTGGCCAAGCGGATGGCCTGAAATATCGTCTCTTGACAAGATGAACTTAAAGCAGGTGTGATCCCAGTGATATGCAAAAATTTTGCTTTTGCAATATATTCCTCATTTAAATCATTAGGGGTCATCTCACTAGCGGCTGAATTTTTACGATAATAAGATATTTTGGGTTCTTGCCTGATTTGTCTTTCTTTAAAAAAGACGGCCGTCGCATGCTGCTCATCAAAGATAACCTGTGAGGTATCCACCCCTTCACCCCGGATATAATTGCGGACATAAAGTCCAAATTCATCCTGACCTAACCGGCTAATCCAACCGCATTGATGTCCTAATCTGGATAACCCTATCGCAACATTAGATTCCGCTCCCCCGATGGATTTTTCAAATTGGCCTGCATACCTTAAAGGACCCACCGATGTGGGAATAAAAAGGACCATAGTTTCACCGATGGTTACGACATCCAAAAATCTCCACTCCCGCCTTCCACTTCTTTGAAAACATAATATCTCTCTACCTTCCTGGATTAGTTCCCTTTATCCTCACCCCCCTCCCATTGGGGGGAATAACGCTAATTGGTCTGAATCCTGCAAAACATAGTCATCAGATACCGCTTTACCATTAACTCGGACGATGGAAACGTCAGACAGGTGAAGCTCTAAAAGATTCAAGGCAGTTAAGACTGTAATTCCTTCGGGCATGTTCCACTCTTCCATTATAAAACGCCCAATTCGGAGACTGGCAAATAGTTTTATAACAACACGCAACGTCACCACCCCTTTACCACGGGAATATTGGTTCACCTTGATTAAATGTAAGCTCTCCAGGCTGAGTCAAAACTTCGATTTGGGAGTGGGCCTGTGCCTCTTCAAGTAAAGCTTCACTAATCACGATCTCCTCTAACTCCAGAGTGTTTTTGATCCACACGATTCGATGTTTCCCGCGCTCTACCCCATTACAGGTTTTGACTACAATCCGCAGAGCGTCCTCTTTGCTGCCCGCCACCATCGGGATTTTGACTGGTAAAATCTCAGTACTAGTAAAAGAATTGGTATACGTCGAACCGAAGTCTATGTCGTCAAATAAGTTTCGGGCAACGACATCGACAACCCCCATTCCATTGGCGTTTCCATGCGTTTCTTCAGTTAAACCAAAGATAACGCTTTTTTGAAATCTCGGACCGCCGCTACAATACTTGTTAATATATAGGCCCGTCACATTAGGATCTTGACCGTCCCCACTGATGTTTTTTCCAATCTCTTCGATCACTAACACGTCAAACTCGGGAAATAGGAGTTGCCCCATTATTTTTTTGCTTTCTTCGAGTAAGGCCCGCTCTTTATCCATGGCTAGAATTTCAGGGCGTGAAATTACTTCTATTTTATAGGTTTGTTCATATGCATTTTCCACAATTCCCAGGGCAAATAACACCTTCGATTTCTCAACAATCATTTGAGCAGCCTTGGGAATTAATTCCGCAAAACGCCCAAAGCCCTGGTGATGTAAGGAGTCCGCTCCAATTTGTTTGCCTAATCCAATCGTAATCATCTTCGCCACGCCACTCTCAATGGGTCCCCTGAAGGCGGTATGAGCTTTCACACGGGCAATCACGATGATCCCCTCCGCTTGAAGAGCACTTTGGGCGACGTAGATCGGAAGCCCTGGTTCAAGTTCTCCGATACTCACCACCTCCAGGGAGGCGTCGACCGGAACTCCCATACTGTCTGGAGTAATCCCGTAGGTTGCTAAAACGCCCGCTTGTCCTAAAGCCGTTGCCCCGCCATGGCTCCCCATAGTTGGAATAATAAAGGGTTTTGCTCCTGCTGTGATCAATTCATTGACCAACGTCTTGGTTATTACCTTGATATTGGCAATTCCCCTGCTTCCAACCCCGATGGCAATGGTTTTGCCTTGGAGATGAGTTAAATGAGGTATTAGTTGAGCCCTAACTTCTTGAACAACATCGTCAATTCGATCTTGCTTAAAGAGCTGTTTAACCTTTACGAACTTGGGCAGTGGAATATCGCTAAACCGTTTCAAATTTAAAGATTCCAACACTCTTCCCCCTTATTTGAGAACCCCTAAACAGTCTAAGGCAAGTTTCATCTCCTGAACTTCTTCTTCCGTTGGCAAGCGAAAGGGCGGCCTGATTCCAGCAAAAGGAATGCCTCGCAAACTGAGAGCCGCTTTGTAGGGCGTAATGTAGGGCCCTATTTTGAGGGCTTTCCGAATATTAATTACGAGAAACTGCAAACGGACCGCTTCTTGATAATGGCCGGCCATAAACTCCTCATACATTTGGACCATAATCTCCGGGAAGACATCGCCGACCGCTGAAACTACACCCCTTGCTCCCATCATCATGGCAGGCACTACCATAGAGTCCGTTCCAATCACAACTGTGAAGTCCTTGCCTAGTAAATCGATGTACTCACATAAGCGATCCAAATCTTTGGAAGAATCCTTCACGCCGTGAATATTGGAATAGTGATCTGCTAACTTCTTAACCAGAACAGGCTTGAGATCATTTTTAGCATTACTAGGGATATTGTAAAGATAGATGGGCAGCTCCGGCACACTCTCGGCGACCGTGCCAAAATGATTGTACAGACTCTCGTTATCATGAGGAAAGTACCAAGGCGCTACAATAGCCACTGCATCGGCACCGACCTCTTGAGCATATTCTGTTAGTTCAACGGTCTCCTCCGTGCTTATTTCACCCGTTTGGACAATCACAGGAATACGGCGAGCTGTTTGCTCGACAGCAATACGGATCAGGTCCTTCTTTTCTTTCATTTTAAGGACAGGGCCCTCTCCATTGGTACCGGCAATAAAAAGTCCATGAACCCTATTTTCTATCAGGTAGTCAATATAATGACGTAAAGTCTGTTCATCAATCTGATGATTTGAATCGTAGGGTGTCAGTACGGCCGGGATGACACCTCTTAAGTTTAGTCTTTTCATGTCATTTTCAGCCTCCAGTGCCTTATTCATACTTCATGACAGCCCCACGAAAAGCGGACTTGACCAGATTCGCATAAAGGGCCAAATATCCTTTTCTCATTTTAAGCATCGGCTCTTGCCAAGCTTCAAAACGCCGCGCCATTTCTTCCTCGCTCACTAGGAGATCAAGCCGACGATTCGGAATGTCAATACTTATGCGATCCCCGTTTTCCACAATAGCCAGAGGGCCTCCTTCTGCTGCCTCGGGACAAATGTGACCCACAAATCCTCCTCGGTTGGAGCCGGAAAATCGGCCATCTGTGATTAAGTAAACATGTTCGGCTAGGTCATAGCCATCAAGAAGTTTGAGCGGTGTATACATCTCCCTCATACCGGGTCCACCTTTTGGCCCTTCATAGCGGACGACGATGATATCCCCGCGCTCAATTTTCTGTTCCTTAATAGCCAAAATAAGCTCTTGTTCAGAGTTAAATACGACAGCTGGCCCTTCTACTTGCAGACGTTCTGCAGGTATAGCCGACGGTTTGGCAACTGCACTTTGAGGGGCCAGATTTCCTCTCATAATAGCTAACCCACCATCCGGTTTAAAGGGATTCTCAAGGGGTCGTATCACCCTTTCATCCTCAATATGGGCATCTCTAACATTCTCCTCAACTGTATAACCGCTCACAGTCAAGGCCTCTCCGTGGAGCATTGGCAGCAATTGGTGCATCACAGCAGGAATTCCCCCTGCCCGATGGAAATCGACCATATCGTAGGCGCTAGCAGTCATCACAGACGCAAGATGAGGGGTTTCCATACTCAAGCGATCGAAATCATTAATCTCTAGTGAAAGGTCCGCTTCCTCAGCTAAGGCCAGTAAATGCAAAACCTGATTGGTTGAACCCCCAATTGCTAGACCGACGCGAATCGCATTTTCTAGAGCCTGGGCCGTGATGATTTGTCGAGGGTTGACTCCTTCACGAACGAGATCAACCACCCTGTTACCTGATTCACGGGCCACCTGCAACCGTTTGGAATAAGTAGCGGGAACTGTTGCACTTCCTGGAAGAGAGAGTCCCAACACTTCGCTTAAACACGACATCGTATTCGCTGTTCCGAGCATGGTACACGAACCGGGAGTCGGACAAGCTGATTTTTCTACATAGGTGAGCTCTGCTAAATCGATTTTTCCGGCATGGTACTCCCCGACGGCAATTTCGATTTCATTCACATCAATATCCCGGCCATGTCGAGTTCCCGGTTCCATGGGACCACCATTAACCAGAATCGCCGGTAAATCCAGACGGACAGCTGCCATGAGCAAAGCCGGAACTGTTTTATCGCAAGAACCTAATAAAACCAGTCCATCAAACCGGTGAGCTTCCACCATAACTTCTATGCTGTGAAGAATCACTTCACGTGAAGGAAGAATATAGGTCATTCCTTCGTGTCCCTGGGCAATTCCATCACAGGGCCCGATCGTTCCGAACTCTACCGCCATACCACCCTTTTGCGCGATCCCTTCTTTGACAGCGGCCGCGACCTCTTTCAGGTTAAAGTGCCCAGGGCATACGGTATTCCAAGTATTGACGATGGCTATCACCGGCTTTTTAAAATCGTCATCCATATATCCCATAGATCGATATAGGCCACGGGCCAATGCCCCTTCCGGAACTCCCAACAGGGATTGGCTTCTCCAACTCATATTTTTCTCTCCCTTTGAATAAGGGTGCAATTGTCATTAAAAGACATCATTGCACCCGTTTTCAATATTATTTTGAACTGACTAGTTTCTCAACATCCACTTTGTAGGTGCTTCCTAAAAGCTGTTTCATAACCTTTTCGATCCGTGAACGTACTAATCTTAAGTTGTATTTCTCGGCATTTGACAACATGGCCCTTTGAGCCCCCATCGAGAACCCTCTTACTTCCATAGCTGCCTTAAAAGCAACCGGGAACGGTGCCGCATTCATAGCACGCAATAATGCCAGGAAAGAATACTGTAACTCCATTGCTTTCGCATAGTCCTTTTCCAGGAAAGCATTATAAATTCCCACAATCACTTCCGGAATAATGCCGGCACTTGCTGTCATACTTCCCTTCGCTCCGGCCATCAGGGCAGGGAAAAAGGTCTCCTCTCTACCGACTAGAAAGTTAAACTTATCATGGGTCCCGGCCAAGCGTATTTTATCCATGAAGTGCATATTATCTGACATGCTTCCACTACTATCTTTCATACCGACAATGTTCTTGTTGCGGCTCAAGCGTTTAACCACATCATAGGAAATAGGTGCTGTAAACATCGGAATATTATATAAGATAATCGGTATATCTACGGCCTCAGTAACCGCCTCCATGTGACGCTCAATCATTTCCTGACTGGTCGGCAAATACCAGGGAGTCGTAATGACAACCGCCTCACAGCCTAAACGCAAAGCTTCTTGTGCCATCCGAATCGAGCCTTTAGCGTGCGTATCCGCAGCTCCCGGTGTAACCGGAACCCTACCTGCAGCTTGATCAACAACAATCTCCATGACCCGGATCTTTTCCTCAAGGTCCATTTGCACGAATTCTCCCACCGTACTATTAGGGAAAAGACCATTAACCCCTTGCTGGATTGCAAATTCCGTTGATTGTCGTAATGATAATTCATCAATTTCTCCATGTGCATCAAAAGGGGTAAGCATAGCAACATAGACACCTTCGGGTTTATACACAAAGATCACATCCTTCCATAATTTTGTCTTTAGTTGAACGAGTCACTCTCTCGTGTTCAAAGCTTTCTTTTAGACAAGCTTTAATTGTGCTAATTTTTCTTGCCCAGGCGTCCCTAACTCATCCCAACCTCGTAGAAAGTAATATTCTTCAAGCATTTCTTTCAGAGGGGTCCGGTTCCCTTGAGCAGGTCCATCGGGCATTTCCTCATCGAGTAACCGCGCTGGTAAAGTATCTGGTTCGACTCCTTCGCGCAGATTAAAGAGCCGGGTAAGGTTATAGATCCGTTCCCCGGATTCTAAAACATCTTCAATTTCTTTAAACCTCTCCAGCCCGGTTGCTGCATAGATCAATCGGACAAGCTGACGAGGAGAAAGGGCAAACGTTGCGAAAAGACACATCCCTATCGAATCCACGATGGAAATAAGATCTTGTTCATTCTTTACATACTCTGCTTTAAATTCAATGGAGTAGGGGTCGATCCGGCCTTGGTTTTGCAAAGCTTCTGCTGCAATAGGCCAACTTCTAAGATGGCATCCCCCTCGGTCACTAGTAGCATAAGCTAGTCCCATGGCATAGGCACCCCTGGGATCATACGCTGGTAATTCTAATCCCTTGACATGCATTGCAAAAACTTCGGAGCCTTGCCCTAATTTTTGTGCCGCTGCTTTAGTTCCTAAGCCCAAGAGCTGGCCCAGACCTTCACCCTTACCAATTTGGTGAAGCATCTGAATCATACTATCCGTATTCCCGAACTGTAAGGCGTAGCCTATCTCTTCTTGGCTGATGATTCCTCGCTGAACACATTCCATGGCAAAGCCAATGGCATTACCTGCCGAGATGGAGTCGATCCCATACTGATCACAAATGTGTTCAGCAGCCACCACCGCACCATAGTCACCATTTCCACACTGAGTTCCAAAGGCCCAGGTATTTTCATATTCAGGTCCCTCGGTGTATTCCCCTTTATACTTACCTTGCTTAACTTTGGAGAACTTACTGCAGGCCACAGGACAGCCAAAACACGCTTTATCCTTCTCAACTAAATCCTCACGCATCCGGTCCTCGCTGAGTGCCTCGGCATATTCGTTGACTGAACTTTGAAAGTTCTTCACTGGATGAACTCCTAGCTCATTCATTGCGGAGTAGATCACATTTGAGCCATAACGTTGCCTGCCCCCACCTGTATCAGGATGGATCGCTAGCTCATTGTAAGCTTCTTGATTAATCATCATAAAAGCTTCCGGATCAAAGATTTTTAGGGTCTGGGTGCCGCGTGCCACAAGGGCCTTGAGATTCTTAGACCCCATCACCGCTCCTACTCCACCCCGACCAAAACCTCTCATTTCCGAGATGATCGCACTGATAGGAATCAATTGTTCCCCTGCTGGTCCGATACAAGCCACCCGATAATCCGCACCGTATTCCGCTTTCAATCGGTTATGGGTTTCTTCACAATCTAAGCCCCAGAGGGAATCTGCTGGTTTAAAGCTAATCAAGCCATCTTCAATTAAAATGTTCACTGGGGCTAGAGCCTTTCCTTTGATGACTACCACATCGTAACCTGCCCGTTTGAGCTCTGGCCCTAAGAAACCGCCGGCATTCGAATCAACCCATATTCCAGTTAAAGGACTCTTTGTTCCCACAACGGTTCTGCCACTTAAGGGTGCTAGGGTTCCGGTTAAAGGACCTGTTGCAAACACTAAATAATTCTCGGGAGATAAAGGATCGCAGCCCGGATCTACTTCATCGTAAATGATCCGCGCGGCCAAACCTTTTCCGCCAATATAACGGCTCAACAATTCAGGGGATAACTCGGTCACGGTCCAAGTCGACGTGGTTAACTCAATATCAAGTCGTTTTCCTGTATAACCATAACTCATTGATGACCACCTCTTTTCACGGCTTTCGCCGGACACATCTGAGCACATAGGTACTTTCCAGTACACGTATCGCAAAAAATCGGATATCCCTTTTGATCAATCACTCTGGCTTCGAAGGGACAAGCATCAAAACACAGGTAACATTGCGTACACTTTTCACGGTCGACTTGAATCACTCCATTGACTTGGTGAAGAGCTTCGGTAGGGCAAGCTTCAAGACATTTCGGGTTAGAACATTGACGGCAGACGGAGACGACTTCTTCTTCCGGCCAATGGCTTACCATCTTGATCTTGCTATTATCTTCCGCAGTCCCTTGATAATGAACCTGGAAGCAAGTCTGTTCACAAATTCGGCAACCCGTACAGATCTTGGCATCAAAGATCAGCATTTTCTCACTCCTTTAATTATTTATTCGCTGAACGGTCAGGACGCAGAGTCTTTTCACTAAACGTTCGGGCTAACAATTGAACTGGATGAATAACTTTTACGTCCGTTTTTCTTAAGCCATATTGCAGTTGGATTTTACACATCGGGCAACCCGTGGCGACTAAATCAGGGTTCGTAGAAGCAAGGGAACTCACCTTGGGCTCCAAAATCCTCTCTGAGATTTCCGGGTGGGTTAAGCAGAAGCTCCCTGCTCCGCCACAGCATCGGTCAGCATCCGGACTCTCGACAAACTCTACTCCAGGAAGAGCCTTTAAGATTTGCCTAGGTTCAGTGCGCACACCTAAGACATGGTTTAAATGGCAGGGATCATGATAGGTTACCCTCAGGTTTTGGTGGAGTGAACCCACCTTAAACCCTTTTTTCACTAAATACTCACTGATGTCCTGCACTTTTTCGGCTATACCTTTAGCTTCTTCCTCCATCGGATGTCCTTTAAGCCAATGGGGATACTCTTTCAAGGCCGAACCACAGGTCGCACAATCCGTTAAAATAGCTTCCACATTCAAGTTACTCAAAGCCCTAATATTGTGGATTGCCATTTTTACCGTCGTCTCTTTGTCACCCAAACTAGCTTGCGGTTTCCCACAGCAGACAGTCTCTGTGGAAATCGCTGTCCCATGTCCAGCCCTTTCTAACACCTGCAACGCATCCCAGCCTAGGTCCGGAAACATGAAATTTGTCGTACAACTCAAAAAGTAAGCCACTTTGGTTCCATCAGGAAAATCCTGCTTCCCCAGTTCCTCTGAGAGTGGCTTAGGAAGCCGTTCCGGTATTGCGGCTAAACGGCCACTCAAGGTTTCGGGCATCTTACTGGCTACCCCTGGAACGATCTTCACCGTTTGTCCTAATTTAAACATTTTCATTGCGAGAGCAAAGCGTTTACTATGTGGCAAGACTCCACGCAAAATAGTCCGTTGAATAAATGGCAAGCCATCTTTTTCCACGTATTCAGCCTTTAATGCAGAGATTAGTTCAGGCGTGATCACTCCGGCAGGGCAATTAATTTTACAAGCTTCACATCCTAAACAAGCAAACATATCCTCCTTGAGGCGGGGAGTCATGCTAAGTTGTCCTTCTAGAAGTAACCTGATTAAACGATTTCTCCCCCGAGCTACACTTGCTTCATTACGCATGGCACGGTAAGAAGGACATACTGCTTGACAAAGCCCACAGCGAATGCATTTTTTGCTTTCGGCATACAGCCTTGCCTTATCTAACATTGTTATGCCCCTCTTCTCTGTCTACCTCGAAAATCTTACCAGGATTCAGGAGCCCATAAGGATCTAACGTCCGTTTAAGCTCTTTCATGACAGCGATCGTATCAGCATCAAACTGCCAGCTTAAATACTTTTTCTTGGCTCGACCAATCCCATGTTCACCACTTAAAGTTCCACCACACTCCAAGGCTGCGGCAAACAAGGCATCAATGGCCTGTTCTGCCCGTTCCAGCGCTCCCGGTTGATCATCATTAATACAAATATTAGGGTGTAAATTGCCATCGCCCATGTGTCCTAAAATCAGCATCCCCACATTAAACTTCTTCCCGATTTCTTTCATGCGTTTAATCATCTCGGGAACCTTATTGCGAGGAACTGTAGCATCTTCCGGGTAAACATTTGTGAAACTTTGGGCCATTACCCCAAAAGCATTTCTACGGCCCCGCCATAAGTTGTCAGCTTCTTCTTGATTAGCTGCTAATTTTACAGATCTGGCACCTTGGTTAAGGCAGATCCGTTCTATTTTCTCAATTTGCGCTTGAACCTCGTTTTGCCCTCCATCGACTTCGAAGAGCATGGCTGCTCCAACATCGCGGGGAAATCCCACGGGATCCCGTTGCTCAATCAAATCAATAATTTCATGGTCCATGAGTTCAAGCGTTGTGGGTACCACTTTACCCTTTATAATAGCTGATACTGTCTCTGCAGCCTGACCAAGTTCATCAAACAGAACTAGCATGGTTCGTTTATACTCTGGAAGCGGAATGAGCCGAACAGTAATCTCAGTTATCACCCCGAGCGTCCCCTCTGAACCCGCGAAAAAACGGGTCAAATCATAGCCGCTGACATTTTTGATTGTCCGGCCGCCGGCTTTTATGATGCGACCATCCATTAGGACCACTGTAAGCCCCAGGAGATAGTCCCTGGTCACACCGTACTTAAACCCTCGAGGACCGCCGGCATTTTCGGCAACATTTCCTCCGATCGTCGACATGTTTAAGGATGCGGGATCTGGCGGATAAAAAAGCCCTCTAGCTTCTACTGCTCGATGCAGGTCCCGGGTAATCAAACCGGGTTCGACAACGGCAACTAAATTTTCCTCATCGACTTCTACTATCTGATTAAAAAGCTGAGTGGAAAGTACAATCGTACCTTCTTGAGGTACCGTTCCTCCCACGAGGTTCGTCCCTCCCCCACGTGTTGTTACAGGTATCCGCCAGTGGGTGGCGATTTTCAACAGGCTGGAAACCTCTATTGTTGTTTTTGGAAAAACGACGACTCCAGGCATTTCAATCATATTCGTTGAATCATAGGAATAACAAATGAGATCCTCAAGTTCCTTTTTAACTCGGTCCTTACCCAAAACTTGGACCATTTCTTGAATCAGTTGCTCAGGTAACACACTTTTCACCTCTCAAGCTTCCTGCTTTACTTACTGCGAAGATTTAACAAGTGGGTCCGATTCGGTTAATTCCGAACTCATGATGCCCTAAAATCTCCGACTGGGTCAGTTTCCCAGATATCACGTCGCAAACTTCCACAAATAGACGTTCCCCAACCTCTTCGATAGTTTCATCCCCTGTGACGATCGTTCCGGCATTGAGATCCATATTGTCTCTCATGTTTTTATACGTAAAGGTGTTGGTCGCAACCTTAATTACCGGTGCAATAGGAGACCCGGTCGGAGTACCTCGGCCCGTCGTAAAAACAACAATCTGTGACCCTCCGGCAACCATTCCAGTCAATTGCTCAATATCATGCCCCGGAGTATCCATCCAGACTAAGCCTTTCTTCGTGGGTTGATGGGCATAATCAATGATTTCCTGTAATGCCCGATGCCCACCTTTATGAACACAACCTAAAGACTTTTCTTCAATGGTTGTGATCCCTCCCTGCATATTTCCTGGAGAAGGCTGTGCACCCCTGAGATCAACCCCCATGTCCAATATGCTTTGTTCCATCCGGTTAATGACTTGGAACACTCTCTGACGAACCGTATCATCCACACTTCGTTCTGCTAATAAATGCTCAGCACCAATTAGTTCAGTGGTTTCAGCCAGAATGACGGTTCCTCCTTGATCCACAATTTTATCACTGCAATACCCTAAGGCTGGATTACCGGAAATGCCTGAGCAGGCGTCAGATCCGCCACACTCGGTCGAGAAAATGATGTCTTCGAAATTTATTTCCTCCCGGGAGACTTGACTCGCTCTCCCTACCAATTCCCGAGCGATCTGAGCACCCTTGGCAATCGCTTTCAGAGTTCCACCTTCCTGCTGAATAATCACGACCTCTATATTCTCATGACCTGCTTGGCGAGCCGCTTCTGCTACTCTTTCTGCCTCCATCTGTTCGCAGCCCAGCCCAACCACGACCGTACCATAAACATTGGGATGAGCCGCAAATCCAACTAAAGTTCTAAACGTCTGTTCAAAGTCTGACCCAACTTGGGCACATCCGTGCTGATGGGTAACACTGACAGTCCCTGCTACCTGTCTGAAAATGTGATCAGCTACATGATTAGCGCAGACAATGCTGGAAAGAATCAAGACATGATTACGAACTCCAACCTTACCATTTGATCGGCGATATCCCATAAGTTTCACTGTTTATCCCCCCTTCCTCGTAGGCTCTCAACATTATGTACATGGGCATGTGCTCCCGCTTGAATATCCTGCGTCGCAGCACCAATGACCTGCCCATATTTGATTACGCTTGTGCCTCTCAGTATGGTCTCTGTAGCGAATTTGTGACCAAAAGGAATTTCTTCCTTTAAAATGGTGGCCTTTAGTTCCGCTCCGTCCCTAACCCCAACTGCACAATTGGCCACAAGGTCTTCGAGTGCCGTTGCAACATTGTCCTCCCTGGACATTACAATGGCTCGATGTTTCATATTAACCCTCCTTTTATTCATATATATAAACAAAGTTCATAGTTATAAACGGATGATTACTTCTACACTAACATATAATCATCTACCTAATTTTGTGGGTCCATGTGGGAATCTTAAATACCCATTCTTGGGCGATATCCGAATTCAGCCGATAATTGAAGGGTGTGTTCTAGCAAGTATGCTTCAATTTCCTTCTTTCTCAGTTCCATCCGTTCTGTCGGAGCCGCCACACTGATTGCCGCTACAACCCGCCCATGATAATCAAAGATCGGGCAAGCAATGCAAGTTAGTCCCTCTTCAATTTCTTGATTATCATAGGCCACTCCTCGCTGACGCACACTTTCTAATTCCTTAAGCAATATTTTATGGTCCGTAATGGTTTGAGAAGTGAACGTGGGCAACCCTCTCCGAATCACTATCCTCTCGATCTCCGGCACAGGCATAAACGCCAAAAAACTTTTTCCTAAAGCGGTACAATGCATCGGTTTATGATCCCCTAAAGTAACGTTTGTTCGTATTGAACGAGAACAGTCTAACTTGTTAATGTAGACAATTTCATCGTCAACGCAAACCGCCATAAAAACAGTCTCTTCAATTAAATCGACCAGTTTAACCATGTACTTTTTAGCATTCTGGTACACATTGACTCGCTCAAGCGACGATAAGCCCAATTCGATCAGCTTAAAACCCAGACAATATTTCTTATTTTCCGATTGACTAAGATAATTGCGTTCTATCATTGTGCTGAGTAATTCGTGCATACTACTTTTAGGTATATCAAGTTCGTTACAAAGTTCGTGAAATGTCAATCCATCCGGATAATTTCTTAGGACATCCATTACTTCCATTACTCGTGCGGCGGATTTTACGGTCATTTAGTTTTCCTCCTTGTGCTCCTTAACACAACCATTATACAGGAATTTGCTCTAGACTATAAACGTCCTACTATTTAATAACTAAAATTTATCTTATCTGGTTTACTCAAGACTGGCTCCAAACATCGCTGATAGAGCTTGTTCTGTATAACGCTTAAAAATACCACTTCTGGGAGCGCTTTTAGGAGGTTGCCAACGTCCCCTCCGCTCTTGTAGTAACTCATCTACTTCATCTGCCCTCATAAGTTGACCCTTGATACCGATCACTCGGAGAACTCGCTCCGGAATATTCACTTCAATGATATCGTTCTCTTCGATTAAAACGATGGGACCACCGACTGCGGCCTCAGGTGAAACGTGCCCTATACAGGGCCCACGAGTGGCACCCGAATAACGTCCATCTGTAATGAGCACGACCGAATTACTTAATTTCGGATCACACATTAAAGCCTCTGCTGTCATCGCCATCTCAGGCATCCCTGAACCCCGAGGTCCCTCAAAGCGAATAATAAGCACCATTCCTGGCTCTATTTGGTTATCAATAATCGCCTGATGACATTCTTCCTCGGAGTCAAATACTTTGGCCGGGCCGGTATGATGCATCATTTCTTCTACGACAGCTGCATATTTAATCACCGCCCCTTCCGGAGCTAGATTACCTTTTAGAATAGCAATCGAGCCAATCTCCGTAGTCTCCTCGACAGGCTTAATAACTTGTTCCCGTTTAAGTCCGTAATTTGTCAGATATCCTTCCAAGCGTTCGAAGTAGCCTTCCTCGTTAAGCTGGTGAAGGTTTTCACGTAAGCTCTTGCCGGTTACTGTGATGACATCTAGATCAAGATAGTCGCGTAATAACCATTGGACTCTGGGAATTCCGCCAGCAAACCAGAAGGCTTCAGTCGGATATTGGCCACTAGGATAAATGTTAGCAATATGCGGAATCTTGTGGTTAATTTCATCAAACATTTCTGGTTTTAACGATAAACCCAACTCACGAGCTATGGCGGGCAAGTGCAGAAGCGCATTCGTGGAACCCCCAATGGCTGCATGAATTTTTATAGCGTTCGTAAAGGCTTCCTTGGTCAGTATTTTACGCGCCGTAAGATTAAGCGCTATCAGCTTCGACACTTGACGTCCAGCCGCCCTGGCCATTGCCGTAATATCTCGCATCGTAGCCGGAACCAAAGCACTCCCCGGCAAGGCCAAGCCAAGTGCCTCTGCCATGGATTGCATTGTACTGGCCGTGCCCAAAAATTGACACGCCCCAACCGAAGGGCATCCTGTTAACTTAAAGGCTCTTACCTCGTTTTCCGAAATTCCTTCTCTTTTTTGTCTCAATGAAATCTCCCCCGCCTTTATAGACGTAGACATATAGGGAGCCGGGCGCATGCTTCCGCCAGGAACAAAGATGGTCGGCAAGTCTAAGCGGGCAGCAGCCTTCAAATGAGCTGGAATCGATTTATCACAAGAGGAGATTAACACTAACCCATCCCAAGGAACAAACGAAGCATGGATTTCGATCATATCACAAATAATTTCCCTAGATGCTAACACAAAATTCATACCATTATGCCCTTGAGCACAACCATCACAGACATCGGTTACATGATATTTTGCAGGACGTCCACCCTTTTCGTAAATACCAATACCCACTTGTTCTGTCAAGCTATCTAAATGAGAGCTGCCCGGATGGCTATCCCCAAAAACATCCTCGATCAGAATCTGAGGCTTTTTGAGATCCTCTTCGTCCCAATCCATACCCAGTTGTAAAGCATCAAATTGTGACCAAAGCTCTCTGGCTGCTGTAGATTTAGGACGATAAAGTTCCTTATCCATTGATGTCATCTCCCCTAAACAATCTTTGTTTTTCAGATCCTAAGTTTCAAGCCTATTCCATGATTCCTTACATCTATTGCACCAGAATACAATCCTGGTTAATTATCAGATTTGTAAGATTCCTTAACTTAGTTTAAAGAGGGTACAAAACGCAACTACCATTGAAGTGGTGCGGTGCCTTTTTGTACCCCTGACACATTCACAACCCTCTAGAAACCTTGAAACTATTATTTAGAGAGTTTTACGACTTCATCCGTAACTTCTTTGACTAGGTCCTTACCAATCTTCTCGGCGAATTGATCATAAACAGGTTTAGTTGCATCTTGGAATGCTTTCAATTGGTCTGGAGTTAATTCTGTTACGGTCATTCCTGCATCACGTAACTTTCCAACTTGATCTTTAACCATGTCACGACTGATTTTTCTTTGAAAGTCTTTAGCTTCAAGTGCTGCTTGTTGGAAAATCTCTTGATCTTCCTTAGGCATAGAGTCCCAAATTTTTTGGCTGAATAACACAATAAAAGGACTATAGATATGATTGGATACGGTAACATATTTTTGTACTTCATTAAATTTTTGTAAATAAATCGTTGGAATGGGGTTTTCTTGTCCATCGATTGTTTTCTGTTGCATCGCAGTAAAAACTTCGCTGAAAGGCATAGGGGTCGGGTTGGAACCCATGGCTTTCCAAGCTGCTAAGTGCATCGGATTTTCCATCGTACGGATCTTTAACCCTTTCAAATCAGCAGGAGCTTTAATTTCACGCACGCTGTTTGTCACGTCCCTGAATCCATTTTCCATGTAGGCGAGCCCTTTTAAGCCTTTTGCGCTCAAGCCATCTAAGAGCTTCTGACCGATTGGTCCGTCCAATACCTTATCGGCAACTTCTGGACTAGGAAATAGAAACGGCAAGTCAAAAACCATTAACTTACTCTCAATCCCGGTCAAGGGAGAGGTTGAAGGGGGAGTCATTTCTAAAGTACCCATACGAACTGATTCTGTTGCCTTAATGTCATCCCCTAGCTGGGCATTGGCATAAAGCTGAATCTCATATTTGTTCTTAGTTCTTTCTTGAACGAGGTCTCCGAACTTTCTCATCCCTTGATAGAGTGGGCTCGCTTCGTTAAGCCCGATACTTACCTTAATTACCTTGGCATCTGCATTTGCCGGGGCTGCTGCTGGTGCTGGGGCAGTCGTTGGAGCCGGCTTTGCTGACGACAGACCACACCCTGTAGCCAATGTCGCTACCATAAAACCTGTGAGCAGCGTCGCCAATACTTTTCTTCTCTTGATCATTAATTCTTTCCTCCCTATTTTTTTTAGATGCTTAAAAGTTTTCTTTCAAGCTTTTTTATTTCTCTTTGAAAGAATTTTGTCTTTTCTTTCAAGAAGGAATACAAGTTAACACTCTATTACCTGGCAACCAGATTAGGAATAAACGTGATGAGTTCAGGAATATACGTGATCAAGCCTAAAACAACAATCATAACCGCAACAAATGGTAAGACTGGCCGAACCAGATCTCCCATAGATAATTTAGAGATTCCACAGACAACGTAAAGTACCGTCCCAACCGGTGGTGTAATTAAGCCAATACAAAGGTTAACGACCATAACCACTCCAAAATATACAGGGTCCAGACCAAATCCTGTAGCGATGGGTAACAACATGGGCCCTAAAATCAGTAACGCTGGTGTTAAGTCCATGACCATGCCCACAAGGAGCAAAAGTATGTTAATAAAAAACATAACCAAATATACATTGTCATTGGACAATGCTATTAAAGTCCCCGTTAATAATGAAGGAATTTGCGCCGTAGTGATCAGATATGCTGCAGACATCGCGGCACCGCATAGAAGCAGAACAATGGCAGTGCTTTTTGCGGAAGCTGTCAAAATCCTAGGCATACGAGTTAGTTTCAATTCTTTGTAAGCGAACTTTCCAACGAAAAGAGAGTAAACCACGGCAATAACCCCAGCCTCCGTCGGAGTATAAATACCGGTAATAATCCCTCCCAAGATGATGATTGGTAAAATCAAGGCCCAAAAGGCACTCTTGCCTGCACGACCTACATCTCCTAGAGTAGATTTATTGTTCGATTTGTAGCCTTGTTTTTTGGAATGAAAATACCAAACTACCATAAGCCCAATCCCGATGAGAATCCCAGGAACAATTCCACCCAGGAACATTTTAACGACTGAGACTCCGCCGATCACACCGAACAGGATCATGGGGATACTCGGTGGAATAACGGGCCCGATGGTTCCTGCGGCAGCGATCAAAGAGGCACTGGATGCCTTTTTGTACCCTTCCTTATCCATCATAGGTAAAAGAATTGAACCAATCGCCGAAGTATCTGCAACGGCTGAACCAGATACCCCTGCAAAAAGCATACTGGCTACAACTCCAACATAACCTAAGCCGCCGGTCACGTGTCCGACAAGAGCTCTGGCAAATTCCACTATTCGCCGCGAAATCCCACCTTCATTCATGATTTCGCCAGCGAGTATAAAGAACGGGATGGCCATTAAGGGAAAGCTATCTACACCACGAATAACGCTTTGAGCAATAATAGGGGTCGATACGTCCCCCGTTAAAAGGAGCATCAGGACCACTGTCGTTAGAATCAAAGCAAATGCAATCGGAATATTGAGTAATATGAAACCAAATAAGCCGAGAAGAAATGCAGCTAACATCACTTTCCTCCTTCTAAATCGTTTTTGTTGGTAGCGAGACCTCATCGACAGGCGTCTCGTAGTGCACGGAGGAACTAAAAAGTGCTTTAACATGTCGGAATATTTTTAGGACTGCTTGGATAATAAGAATTGAGCCAGTAAAGGGAACAACGATGTAGACATAACCATAAGGAATAGAAGCCGCCGGGGATAGCCACGTCATATTCTCCACAGTTATTTTATATCCACCTATAGTAATCAAACTTAGTGCATAGATCACCAGGAGATCTGCTATCACCGCTATTAATTGTGAGCCTTTTTTGGGCAAGACTTTAGTGAGTATATCAAGGGCTAAATGTTCATCGTTAATGTACGCTAGGATTGCCCCAAAGAATACTAGCCAGATAAATAGAAACCGCGATACTTCTTCAGACCAAGCTAAAGAACTACCTAAGAAATAACGACCAATAACATTAGAAAACACAATAATAACCATAAGCGCCAAAAGAATAGCCAGTATACCATTTAACAGTTTTGTCAAAAACCCCATCGTTTGTCCTAGAATACCTTCGTTCTTTTCCATACCAAGCTCCCCTCTAAGTAAGATGCTTAACTTTTCATGACCCAATCAATTATTTCTGCTAACACCCCTCCTTTTCTAAAGTAATTAATTTACGGAGACTTGTTCCATAAAGAAAGAGCAACATTAATTAATTATAAATTCACATATATGAACTATGTTCATGCTCTTGAATTAATGTATTCTACATAAATCTCAATTATCCTTCTGATAAGATTAAATATTCAAAGTTTTATTTATTATTAGGTATCTCATAACGGCAAATATTCTGATCATAGACCACGTGACTAGTTTGGATCAGCAAATAGCCGAGGTACCAACCATAGATTGGCCTCGACTTTGTTTTATACAAAGTACTATTACAGGAGCTTTTAAAGCTTAAAATCATAATCTTAGTTCAAGTCAGTATAAAGACTATAAAAATCCTAAAAATAAGAAAGGGAGGAGTTAAAATGGAAGAACCTCTACTCACAATAATTGTCTTAGCAATTACTTTTCAATGGGGTGATTGGAGGCACTGGAAACAATATTATCCTACGATCCTATTCTGGGGATTAGGTAATTTTATTTACCTTCATCTTACTAAGGATAAACCCCTTTGGAAATTTAATACTATTATACCTACATCATTAGCTGATGTTTTAATGACTTTAGTAATTTTCCCATGTGTCGCCTTCTTGTTCTTTCCTTATTTCCCCAAGCGATGTAACATAAAGAAATTACTTTACATTTGTATATGGGTATTTATATTTTCATGGATAGAATGGTGGGCATTAGAAATCGGTCATTTTGCCTACTTTAACGGTTGGAAGTTAACCTATTCTGTTATTTTTAACTTAGGCATGTTTACTTTGCTCCAAATACACTACAAGGATCCGCGCTGGGCTTGGTTAATTTCACTCGTCTCTGGTAGTTTTATAATGATTTACTTCAAGATCCCCTTATAGCCTTCTCAAAAGGTTTTTTTACACCAAAGAGATAAGGTGGCAAGGGACGTAACAAAACATTTACATAAGTTTCGTTACGTCCCCTTTTCTTTGGTTTATCAAGATCAGCCGTTTAAGAGTCGAGTTTATCTTTATCCCAAAATCCCATGTATCTCTTCTTCGGTTATCTTAACTAAAGTCTCAACCTGTGCCTCCGTAAACTGTTCCCCAGACTCCAAGGTCACTAAACAATCCTCAAATAGGGTGACCAACAAGCCATTTATTTGTGCGTACCTTTCCTTGGCATTCGAGGGTTCCAGAACCTTCCCACCCCAAATCCCAGCCATACGGTCGAAGAGAAAATTAGTAATTCTCCTCATGATCTGGGCTAAGATCACGACCTTTCGATCAGTAAGAGTCACAATACTTTCATACGTTGATTCTTGGACCTCCAGGCGCCCAGCTTCCTGCAGATCTAGGTGAGCCTTCGTTCCTTTTAAAACAATCAGGTGATGATAGAGCATGTTCGCCGTAATCGCCAGATTGTTTATTAGATCATTGCGCTTTAGAAATTCAAAGTTGACCCGGATATCTGCCAAGGATGAATCGGGCTCAAACATGATAAACCCAATATTGGGTTCGATCCCGTATTGGCGGAGGATTCTGATCGCCCTCTCGTTCTGAGCAACCGTTGTCATCTTATTTATCCGTTTTAGGGAACTGTCACTACCGCTCTCTAGTCCTATGAGAATATGGCGAAGGCCTGCTTCTACCAAGGCACTTACGGTTTCCTCATGGATGTCGTTAACCCGGGCCTCGATGCCAAACCGAATATTTCTGGATTTAAGGAGCGTTGCCAAGCGCAAGGCTCGTTGTTGCCCTCTTTCACCCGGACCGAAGAAATTGGGATCGGTAAAATAGAAATCCTCAATTTTATGTTGTGCAATTAAGTCATCGATTTCCGCGATGATATTTTCCGGAGTTCGACCACGCCACTGAGAGCCCTGTCCATAAAAAGGGTTGATGTAGCAGAAAGTACACCCCCCATAGCAGCCCCTACTCCCCTGAAGGTTTACTTCAGGCAGACGGAACAGGGCTTCGGTTCGCACGGGAAAAGGGAGAGCGTTCAGATCACCCACCAGTTCACGCCGCTGGAAAACAATTATACCAGAGTCGTCCCTCTGAGCAAGACCGGGTAAATTTTTAAGACCTTGGTTAGTTAAGGTTTTTGTAAAATCTTTTGTTAAAGCTTCCACTACCATGGTAAAGGTCAGTTCCGGTTCGCCCAGGATCACTGAATCAATATCTGGGCACTTCAATAAAATGTCTTCAAAGTCAGTGGTCGGATAATACCCGTAAGCCGTGATATACGAGGAGAGTTGCTCCGCTTTAACCTTGTGGAGAAAAGCGTACAAGGCTGTGTCCGTCTGCCAATGGTAGACCATATGAACCCCTATCAAGTCCGGTTGCATAGCTTTTACCCTACGCTCTATTTCTTGGTAGTCGAGCCCATCCAGGAATCCTTCAATGATTTCGACCTCATGCCCTTCGCTTATGAGCATACCGGCTACATAACCAGAATGAAGACATGAAGAAAGGGGAGTATTGGCGATGTCATTACATCGTTCCGGGCAGACGGTTCGTGGGTGCTCTAATAATAGTATCTTCACTTTATTTCCCTCCTCACTTCCTGCCACATAAATATGTTTCTACACTGCTGAAGTGTTTCCAGCTTGTATCTGAAGGTATTAAACGGCTTCGGGTTGTAATAGGTGGGATAGAGCAGATCCGTTTCCGCATCGATAACCCCTTGCGACCTAGCCATTCTTTCGATTGCTGTGCCTGGTAGAATGCGAATATTATTCAGTATGATGGTTCCTAGATTCCTTTTCTTACTATGTAATTCATAAAGCTGTTCGACAAACTGGATGCTTTTTTCACAGGTTTTTTCCGTTTCTCCAGGCACATTGACCATAAAATGATAGACACTGACCACGTCCGTCTGAGCGACGAAACTTGCTGCTTTTAAAATCTGTGCCTCACTAAGATTTTTGCCTAGGACATCCAATGATTCCTGGCACAGACCGTCGGGGGAGAAGGAAAAACACTCACACCCAGCCCGTTCAAACAAAGCGACATTCTTTTCATTAAGCTGGTCTTCCCGCATAAAACCATCCCACCGAATCTTGAGCTTTCTGTGCAGTATCTCCTCACAGATTCCCTCAAGGTGACCGCGGGGGACGTTGAGTACAGGATCGGTAAAGTGAAAACTCTGAATACCATAGTCTTTATGCAAGAGTTCCATTTCATCCACGACCGCAGCAGTCGGGCGGCACCGCAATCTCCTCCCTTGAAGCTGCGGATAAACACAATAAGCGCAGTTAAGAGCACAACCCCGTTTTGCCTCAATTCCAATCGTAGGAACGTAGTTGTTAATCCCTTTATAAAGCTCAGGATCCAGCAAAAGTCGATTCGCAGGAACATAATTAGCCATGTCAAAATTAGTGGCAGGCGGTGAAACGCGCACCCTCGAACCCTCCCGCCGACAAAGCCCAGCCAGAGGCGGAGGATTTTCTATAGAGCGAAGAAGAGCTGGAAAGGTGACTTCTGCTTCTCCTACAATTCCGTAATCTAATTCAGGCACCTCTAACATCAGCCGTTCCGGGAAAAGGGAAAAGCCGGTGCCGCCCACAATCAACCAGGCTTGGGGCAGAACAGCAGCAATCAACCGAACCGTGACAATAAAGGGAGAAATCAGCGAACTAGTTTTATTGCCCAGTGGATCAATATTCCGCAGGGATAAACCAATCCCCTCAGGTTGGAATGTCTTGAGCTTCTCTTTCAGTGCTCCATAAGGATCCCTTTCCAGATTCATATCCAAGATACTCACCTCATGACCATACCCTTGAAGGCGACCGGCCAAAAGGACAATCCCGATAGGATAGACTCTCTCCTGAGAGAGGTCTTCTACTGAAGGGGTTTGAATCATCAAAACACGCACGTAAATTCACTCCAATAACAACAGGGCAAAATATCTGACGTAGTCGCCCTTGTCGCGTAAAATCTGAAGATTAAGACCCGCCCGTCGGACGGTCTCGTAGACATCAATGCCCGCCCCTTCCATAGAGGGCCTAGCATCCCGTGTATTGCGACACTTCCCGTCGGTAGCGCCCACAGCGCAGGTTGTGCAAAGAAGGCATGGGCCGGCCCAATAAGCGAACGCTTTATGAAATCCTGCTAAAAAGGCTTCTCTTTCAGCGTCCAAAACTCGGCTCTGAAACACTTTTCCTGGAGGTTCCCCCTCCAGAAGCAGAGCGTGTGAAAAGTCTTGCAGTACCTCCCTCGTTTTTTGAGGTGAGGGACTATTGGGTGGGCAGTGGGCATGTCCATACCGATCACAGCCAAATTGGCAGCGGAGATCCGTCCAGTCAGCAACATGGATGCTTTCTTTATTGATAGGAAGAACTTCTCTAAAACCCATCGCTTTAATCCTGGCAATCAGACGGGTTCTCTCATCCAGACAGAGACTTTCCAGTTTCTTTTTATCCTTGGCCGCGAAGATCAGCGCAGTGTCCGTCGCTAAGGGGATGAGCTCAGTTGTATAGAGTTTTGACATGGCTAATTGTTCTTTTACCCATGTTCCAGAAAAGATCCTGCCATTGTAGGTATTGATAAACATATTTAGATCGAGCAGTGCAGCCTTAGCAGAGAAGTGCTCAGGGAAGAAATCATGGATGACTAGGAGCCCTTCCGACTTGAGACAATTTGCTGCACGGTCCAAGATTAGAGGAATCTCTTGTTCTGAATAGGCGTGAATAATATTTGAGAGAATGACCAAGTCAAACCCTTCCTTAGCAACGGACCAGGGTTCCAAAATATTGCTCGGTATGTAGGAAACCCGTTTCCCCAACCCCTTCTTGTCCATCAACTCCTGTGTATAGCTGAGGACTTCCTGAAGATCCACTAAAGTTGCCGATAAAGAAGGAGAAATCTCCAGAAAACCGCAGGCAATCGCCCCAGAGCCGGTCCCTATATCAAGTATCTCCCCCTTCAGATCAAGCCCCTCGAAGAAAGGCAGAATCTCTGCCACCTTAGATTCAGCAATATTATCCATAGCATTGATATACTTACGGATCCGCTTGGCAAACTGCTCTTGACCCTCTTCTTCGACTGGAAAATTCACTCTGCCGCCAGCCTTAAGGCATTCGGTAAGGTCCTGCCATCCTAGCCTAAGGCCTTTACGCCAGAGGATCGAATCTCCTTGATACCCACTCTTACCAAGGACAAGATGGTCGCCGGCAAGCTTGGTGTTATAATAACGTTTACCATCATAAACCACTAACCCTATTGTGCAAAGAGCCTGAAGAAAACGCCCCAGACCAGACGGAGGCATATCTAGTGCTCCTGCAATTTCGTCAGTCGTCATGCCTCTAGGCTCCAGAAAAGTAAAGACTTCCAGTTCAACGGCCGTAAACAGTGCCTCAGAAAACCAGTACCCGGTTGCCAGGTCTTCCAAATACTGAGGTCCTACACCCTGGGGATTATGCCGAAAAAAGGGTGTCGATCCCATCTTTATTACCTCCCCTCAGGATCTCCAATGCGTCCACTCAATGTCACTTTTTTACCTCTCATTAAATTCGAACCGGAATGGGATACGCTCCATCAAAACAGGCTAAGCAAACACAGTCCGTCCCAAGTGCTCGAAGCAAGCCTTCCTCAGAGATATAGTGTAGCGAATCTGCTCCTACAAACTCCCGAATTCCCTCTATATCCAATTGATTGGCAATGAGTTTTTCTCGTTTTACCGTGTCAATCCCATAGAAGCACGGATAGGCTACCGGAGGAGAACTGATTAGAAAATGTACTTCTTTGGCCCCTGCTTTTCTGACCATTTCCACCAGTTTCGAACTGGTGGTTCCTTGGATAATCGAATCATCAATCATAACAACGCGCTTATTTTTCAGGACACTTGCATTAGCATTAAGCTTCAGACGAACGTCCACTTCTCGCATTTGTTGAGTAGGTTGAATATAGCTTCGATGGACATAACGGTTTTTAATAACCCCTTCTCCAAAGGGAAGCCCCAGTGCTGTGGCATACCCCAAGGCAGAAGCAGTCCCGGAGTCTGGGACCGCAATCACAAGATCCGCCTCAACTGGATATTCACGGGCCAGTTCAATGCCCATCTGACGTCTACTTTCCGAGACACTCAGCTGATCAATTGTACTGTCCGGTCGGGAAAAATGGATATATTCAAAGGCACACGACGTGCGTTCTAGTTTAGAAAATCTCTGGTATGAGTGGAGTCCATCTTCATCGATCACCACAATTTCACCGGGCTCCACATCCCTCACAAACTCTGCACCAATGGTATCGAGAGCGCAACTTTCTGAGGCCAAGCAATACCCATCGCCGATACGCCCAATACATAAGGGACGAACGCCATGGGGATCCCTGAGTCCAATAAGTTTATCCTCTGCCAAGATAACCAAGGCATACGCTCCACGTAGATCCATCATGGTCTTAAGCAGCGCATCTTCCAAGGACTCCCGGCGATAGCGAGTAATGAGGTTAATCATCACTTCGCTATCAATCGTTGTTTGGAAAACTGCCCCGTTTTTCCCCAGTTCTTCACGTAGTTCTAAGGCATTGGTTAAACTTCCATTATGAGCCAAGGCCATCATGCCTTTTTGGTAGTGTACCACCAAAGGCTGAGCATTCGCAAGCAGCTTTGAACCCTTTGGGGAGTATCGGACATGTCCAATCGCCATTTTCCCCTTCAAGCAATCCACAACATGGTCTGAAAACACTTCCGATACCAAGCCCATTCCTTTATGCACATCAATGCTTCGTCCATCTGAAACCGCGATTCCAGCACTCTCCTGTCCTCGGTGTTGAAGAGCATAGAGCCCGTAGTAAGTTACACGAGCAACCTCCAGAGTGGGGGCATAGATCCCAAAGACTCCGCATTCCTCTTTCGGTTTATCCTCTCTAAATTCGAACACGTTTGCCCCCCTCCCCTTAGTTCAGTGCTTAGTCTTCAAATTTCTTCGCTTAACCGCTTCTGCAACGCTTCGTCCTTCGCCTCGATATCCTGCAACATTTGGGCTCGATAGACTTTAACCTTCATACTCAATGGTTTATCCTGACTTGCCAGAATCTGTACCGCAAGTAACGCTGCATTCCGAGCAGCACCGATGCCTACGGTTGCCACTGGGATTCCCGGGGGCATTTGTACAATGGAGTAAAGGGCGTCGATTCCTTCCATGGCACCACTGCTCATCGGAACACCGATGACCGGCAAAGTTGTTGCCCCCGCCACAACCCCAGGCAAGTGGGCTGCTAACCCTGCCGCGGCGATAATAAGTTTTCCCCCTTGAGCTTCAAACCCTTTCACCCAATCGACCGTTCGTTTCAACGTCCTTTGGGGGGAAGAAATGATAACTTCAAAAGGAACCTCAAATTGCTGAAGAACTTCCAGGGCTTCTTCTATAACTTGATAATCTGAGTCACTTCCCATAATGACCCCAATCTGGCTCATTTGCCTCACCCTCCTTGTCAATAGTGCCCTCTTCCCGTTAGTTAGCAAGTTCCTCCCGTTTTCCCAAGGTGTTCCCCAACTAATTTCATGGCACAGAACCCACCACACATAGAACAGGCTTCCGCCCCCTCCTCGTTACGCTCTCCTCGGACTCGGCGAGCTGTAGGAGGATCAATGGACAATTCAATTTGTTTTTCCCAATCTAAGGCTTTACGAGCATGAGCCATAGCTAAGTCCCATTCACGTACACCCTTAACACCATTAACTATATCGGCAGCATGAGTCGCAATGCGCGTAGCTATGACCCCTGCGTGAACATCTTCAGCGGTAGGTAAGCGTAGATGTTCGGCAGGTGTAACATAGCATATGAAGTCTGCACCGGCCATAGCTGCCGCTGTGGCCCCGATGGCTCCTACGATATGGTCGTAGCCCGGCGCAATATCCGTGACTAAATTTCCAAGTATATAGTATGGAACATGATGACAGAGTTGCTTTTGGAGCAAGATCGTTGCTGGGATTTGATCCACGGGCACATGGCCCGGGCCTTCTACCATCACTTGGACGCCAGCTTCCAAGGCTCTTTGTACCAATTCTCCCGCCACAATCAAGCCTTGGACTTGGGCACGGTCCAGAGAATCTTCAATACAACCGGGTCGGATTGCGTCTCCAATACTCAGCGTTACATCGTATTTTTTACAGATTTCAAGCACACGATCAAATTGAGTATAGAGAGGATTCTCTTGCTCGTTGTGGAACATCCAGCCTGTTAAAAAGGCCCCTCCACGACTTACAATATCTGTGATTCGTCCTTGATTTTTTAATCGTTCAATAATAGACATGTTTAAAGCAGCATGAATGGCCATAAAATCGATGCCACGCTTTGCCTGACGTTCAATCATTTCGAACATATCATCAGCGGTCATACCGACAACGCTTCCGTGTTTAGCAATACTCTCCATACCACCTTGATAACTTGGAACAGAACCGATAGGTAATGTGAAATTATCGAGCACCTGATGGTGGAAAGCATCAACATCTCCGCCAATACTTAATTCCATAATTGTATCCGCACCAGCAGCTACGGCAACCTTTATTTTATGGAGCTCATCCGAGAAGTCCACACAGTCCGGTGACGTACCGATGTTGGCATTTACTTTGGTGCGAAGACCTTCCCCTACTGCGACTGCGTTACAGTTCTTGTGTTGTTTGTTCTTGATGATCACGACCCGACCTTGAGCAACCTTCGCACATAACTCATCCGCTGTAAGCCCTTCTACTTTAGCTAATCTCTCTACCTCAGGTGTAATAATTCCTTGTCTTGCTTTAATAAGTTGTGTCATTTCAATCTCTCCATTCTTACTTTTTATTTGGCACGATGCATCCTGTCCTTACTAATTAATCGAATCACAAATCTCGAACCACGCCTTAACGTCCCTATATTCGAACCTCGATCATCGAACCTCGAACATCGATTCAGCATTCCCACGGCAGTTCTTGAAAGAACTCGCCAGCCACAGCCATGGCACAACCCTTTTCACATTTTGTGCAGAAAGGTTTTTCACTCGAGTGGAAATCCGTAAGCCTTTCTTGATCTAAGGCTAACGTTTTCTGGGCCTCTAGATTCTGCTCCCGCCGCGCTCGACTCATTTGCAGGTCCCAAGTTTCAGCGCCTGGGTAACCTTTGGCTAGATCCGCTACATGAGCAGCAATACGGGAAGCCACTACTCCCCGATAGACATCCTGCGCATTGGGATACCCTATATGTTCGGCAGGTGTGACGTAGCAGAGAATGTCTGCTCCAGCAGCACCAGCCATGGCTCCACCTATAGCAGCGGTAATTTCGTCATATCCGGGAGCTACATCCGTCGATACCGGACCGAAGACAAAATACGGAGCACCTTGACATACTTGTTTTTCTAATTTAACGGTTGTCGCGATTTGATTAGGTGGAGTGTGACCGGGTCCCTTGATCATGATTTGAACCCCCGCTTGTCTGCTACGCTTTACCAGCTCGCCTAGAACGACGAGCTCCTCAGCTTGAGAACGACATAATGAATCAGCACCTGCACCCGGTCGCATAGCATCCGCTAAACTTAAAGTAACTTCATACTTTTGGGCAATTTCCAGGATGCGGTCGAACATAGTATACAAAAAGTTCTCCTTGTTATGATAAAGCATCCAGCCCATCAGTAAGGACCCGCCTCGGCTCACCAGATTTAGCACCCGCTGGTCTTCCTTAGCCGTTTTAAACAATCCGGAGTGAAGGGCACTATGCAAAGCCATAAAATCTACTCCATCGGCAGCTTGGCGTTCCATAACCTTGAAAAAGTCTTCAGGTTCAAGTGCTAAGGCTGAACCCTTAGTACATACAGCCTCAGCAAAGGCCTGATAAACAGGTAGTGTACCTAAAGGTAACGGTACTCTTTTTATAATTGTCCGCCTTGCCTCGTCCATATTGCCGGCTGTACTCAAATCCATGACCGCATTGGTTCCTGCCCTGATTGCCTCATCCACTTTAAATAGTTCATCAGCAAGACTATCCTCGTCTGCAGCTAGGCCAATACTAGCACTAACTTTAGTGCTTAGGCCTAGTCCAAACCCTTGAGGCTTTTGGGGCTTGTGGTGACCGTTATAGGGAATAACAATTCGTCCGGTAGCAACCCGTTCCATAAGGAGTTGGACATTCATGTGTTCGTTTCGGGCTACCAAGGTAAACAACGGGATTTCCTGACCCTTTTGGGCCATTTCCATTAACGTCAAAACAACAATCTCTCCTTTCTATATTTGAATCATTCCCTTGAAAAGAACAATCTGTAGTGAAAAAAATAAAAAAAGTCTCTAATCACAACGTGACTAGAGACTTTTCCATAATCTCATCCACACTACTCTTGGTTCTTCGACAAGGTAGGTTTGGCTTAACTACAAGGCAGGTCTCCTGGCTTACGGATCAACACTTCGAAGCACCTTCCGGGAACTAACCCGTGGTTATTTACTTCTTGCTCCCCGTTTACAGTGGCGGGACCGCGCCGGACTTACACCGACTTCCCTATTCTCCTCATGGTGAGGCACCTGTAGTTATTAAATTTTCTAAGCATAGTATAACTAATAAATGTATCATTGACAAGGCTTTTTAGTCGACAATTCTAGAAATCTCCATTACAAGCTTATCTTATTAATCATTACTCTGATGCTTCTTCTGTTTTATAGATAGAATCTTTGGAAATAATGCTGTACTCCCCGCTGCTTTGCACGATTCTAGAAACATGTCGAATTTGGTGCTTACAATCTGTACAGTAGCCAAAAGCAAAATATTTCTTCGTTTTAGTGACTTCCTTGTCTTTCTCAATAAGTTTGGAACATTGCGGACACGACATAGTCACTTTGTCGAGGAAAGCCTTCAACTCTTTAACTTTTATCTCATTTTCGATTTGGTTCTTTTCCCAGTTTATAATGGCCTTTTCAGAAAAATCAAAGACCTTTTTGAAAATCTCTGAGGTATAGAAGGCATCACTTAATGCATCGTGAAAGGGAACTGTTTTTTCAATCCCTAAGGCTTCCACAGCATTTTCTAGACTTGGTTGCATTGATAGAACCCCATGAGTCATATAGATTTGCTGAATATTAATAAATCTGTTGAAGGATAGTGCTTCAAAGCCGAAAAATTGACAATTATCTCTTAAACCTAAAATATCATCATGTCCCCAAGAGCACAAGATAGCGTCCCTTCCAAGCCATGAACTAAAGCTCCTGATTGCCTGAACGAAAGGGGTTCCTTGGCTAACCTGCCTTGTGCTGATCGTCGTTTTCTTCTTAACATAGGGGTTTATTCTCTTATAGATCACTGGCTTTACGATTAAATTAAACTCGCCAATGGTCTCCAATCGTTCGTTGAGTTTGACTGCTCCAATTTGAATGATTTCACTTTTCAAAGCGGGATTTGCACAATCACCTTCTTTGAATTTAAAAAACATATTGAATTCCAAATCAAAAACTATATAGTTCATTGTTACCTCCTCTATCACTATTTTTATTATAATCCTTCCAAAGAATAAACGCACACATATTAGTTTTTTAGTTTTATAACTTCCTTCTAAAAGTACAAACTTTTGAAGTTTGCTTGTAATACCAGGTTAATTAAAAATTAAATGAACGAAGTCTTTTTTTTGTTTTTCTGCGAATACTTAATCAAGAGGTGATATTATGTGGTTCAATAAAAGTACTGAAGATGTGCTAAAGGAATTAGCTGTAAACTCAACCACCGGGACTTTAATGGACTGGGCATTCGTTTTAGCACTATCCATTATTCCTTTAGTGATCAATGAACTTGTGAAAGCCATGCGCAGAAAATAACCTTGGACTTGGAAGCTTTTACAGCCTTTAATTCCACCGCAGTATTTGAAATTTTTCTTCTCCTGTATATTTACATCTTTTAGACATGAGAATGCTCCCCTTTCTGGTAGTAGGTTTTATTATTTAACCTGTCTACCTAGAGGGGAGCATATCAGTCTTCTTGGGGTATCTCTAATTAATATTATGTCTCATGAATTACCAAAAACTTAATTGTTGATAAGTACTGATCTTTTGGTATTGGTTGAGTAAGCGATCTAATTGCTGACTAACCTCTACAACCTCGTGATCAATGAGATTACGAGTTAGAGCAAATTTATTGAGTCTCTTACGTAGTTCCTCTATTCTTTTCAAAAGTTTCTTTTCCACGCGGATTCCTCCTGAAAATTACATTCCTCAGTAAGATTTTAATGCTTTTCTGGGGAAATGGCAAGAAGATAATATCCATTAATAGGCAGTTATTTGTCGTAATATGGTAAATATATCTTAAATGTAAAATGTTTTATATTGATGATTAGATGCTTTATTTTATTAATTTAAAATAATTACATTTTCAATAGGGAGTTTAATAAAAAAGGTAGTACCTGTGGTTCCGGTTTCGACGCATATCGTACCTCCATGACGATACACTATGTTGTAAGACACTGGCAATCCTAAACCTGTTCCATTTTCTTTCGTCGTCAAAAAAGGTTTACCTATGTTTTCAAGAACTTGTCCTGGTATGCCAGATCCCTGATCGCGAAACATTAAAACAACGTAATCCTGTTCAAGATAGGTTCTTATGGTCAAAACCCCACCTTCCAGCATAGAGTCTAAGGCATTACGGGCTAAGTTTAAGATAACTTGTCGAATTTCTTGCTCATTTAGTTTTAGATTGGGGATCTCTTCGAGTTCAACAATAATAATTAGCTCTTTCCTTAGAGCATCAGCTTGTATCATCGGTAGTAGTTTATTAATAATAGTATTAAGATTCTGCATTCTAAGATCTAGAGGATTGTTTCGACTTAACGAAAGGAACTCCGTAATAATTGAATTGCAGCGATCTAATTCTTCGATCATGAGTTGAAAATAATCCTTATACTCCAGAAGTACTGATTTCGTTCCTAGTAACTGAAGAAAACCGTGGACTGTTGTCATAGGATTCCTAATTTCATGAGCTATACTCGCAGCCATCTGGCCGATTAGATTTAAAGCATCAAGCCTTTTCATCTCTGCTTCCATTTTTTTACGTTCAGTAACATCACGATGGATACCCATGATACCGGTTATCCGATTTCGGTCATCTCTAATCGGTGAAATACTCAATGAGACGTCGATTACCTTACCATCTTTCTTTCGACGCTTCATATCATAGCCGATAATTTCTTCACCTATTTTTGCCCGCTCAAGAATTTCCTTCAATTCCGAAACACCTTCGGGCACTGACAAAAGTGTAATCTCTTGCCCTAAAGCTTCTGAAGCTGTATAGCCATACATCTTTTGCGCTGCTGGATTAATACTCGTTATTTTATAATCCAGATCAACTGTAGTAATTAAATCATTAGAGTTTCTTACTATGGCTTCAAAGGTTCGAAGTTGCTGAGAATGTGCTTTGACTGCATACAATAACGGCGTTAATTCTGGCAGAAATCCGGTATCAATCTGAACACAGTTATCTTGGAGTATTGCCTCAGCAAATGAAGTTAACTGCTTTTTAATCTCTCTGACCAGAAACCAAGTCCCTATTAGCGGGATAGCAACTATAATCAATATTTCGCTGACTTGAACTCCTAAAGTGAGACCTAAAGCAAGGCTTAGTAAAATAGTCCCAATAATTAAACGCTTAGTATTCACTGTGTTAGAGTGGTTGCGTATTATGTTCCTAAGATTCATATAAAACCTCCCTAACGCTTATCAAGCGATCTTACATTAAAAGGGAAATTTCCTAACTATCTACTACTTTGTTATCGTAAAAAGGATTATAGGGAAATACTACTTTTTAAAAATTATTATTGAACCACCTTGAACTTACTTCGTCAGACTTAAGGATATTCCTCCCTACAAGCCCAACATATTACAAGGATTATTGCAAAAATAACCTAGGAAATTTATACCACTACATTCTACCTATTTCTTTTCGGTAAGATCTTCTAACCTCACAAATTGCCGAATATTTAAAGCAACAAAAAGCTAGGGTCAGGCTATTATTCTTACCTGACCCTAGCTTGAATTTGAGCACGTTTACAGTCATACCTTTATATTCTTTCACGAAGAAGTAAAAACCTTAACTTAAGCCACTTTCCAGCTTTATTTAACTTCCACATAATGTTTGAAAAAAATCCCATTAATAACATCCCCTTTTTTTAAATTTATACTTAAGTTACCCTAATCTCTGAAAATCAGTATGTAATTTATTTCCATAGAGACAATTTTATATATTTCTATACCTACTTCTACTTCTACTTCTACAACCCTATTCGTCACATTCATAATCCCTGGACCCCTGATATGAACAGCTTAGAGGGGTTTCTTTTCTTCAAGGTAACCTTGAGGCGCTCTGAATATGTTGTCTCGTTTCATTTTTCTAAATAAAAAAATACTCACTTCGATAAACTGGAAATCTTTATACTTTCTTTATGCACTTCACTATAATCTTTACGCCTTTTATATGGGTAATTGATTTATAATAAGGCTGCATTCAGTATGAAAGATTGCTTTTGTTAGACAATAATGAGTAGTACGCGGAAATAACGAGGGTGATGATATAAATGGTAAAAGGAAAACTAACAATTTTCTTAGGTGCAGCTTCAGGGGTCGGAAAAACTTATGCAATGTTAGAATCCGCTTTAGGTCGATTGTCCGAAGGTGTAGATGTAGTTGTGGGTCTGGTAGAGACTCATGGCAGAGCAGATACCGAGGCAATGCTTAACGGCTTTACGGTCATCCCCAGGAGATCTCAAGAATATATGGATCGTATATTTTTTGAAATGGACTTAGATGCAGTCTTGACACGTCGTCCTCAGCTTGTCTTGATCGATGAACTGGCCCACACCAACGTGGATGGATCGCGACATAAAAAGCGTTACATGGATGTCAAAGAATTATTGTCAGCGGGGATTAACGTTTACACTACCTTGAATATTCAAGACTTAGAGACACTCAATGATATTGTAACCCAAATCACCGGAGTTGCCGTCCGAGAGACTGTCCCCGACCAAGTCTTAGAAATTGCGTCGCAAATTCAACTGATTGATATCCCACCGGAAGAATTAATTCAAAGGTTAAAGGATGGAAAGGTTTATGTTTCAGATCAGGAAACAGAGGGTTTAAAAGACTTCTTTCGACCTGGCAATATCAACGCTCTAAGAGAGTTGGCTCTTCTCTATACAGCGCAACGAGTGGATCGTCAGCTAGAATCCTATAGGCAAGACCATGGAATCAATGGGCCATGGCCGACGGGAGAAAAGATTTTGGTTTGTATAAGTGCCAGCCCCTTCTCAGCTCAGTTGATTCGGATTGCGAAAAGAATGACCGAGAAGGTACAAGGGCAATTATTTGCCGTGCATGTTGAAACCCTGCGCCGACTTCCCAGTAGTGAGGCTGAAAAAGACTCAATGGCCAAAAACCTCCGCTTAGCTGAAGAACTGGGTGCGGAAGTGATTGGTCTAACGGGGAATGGTGTAGCGGAAGCTATTTTAGAGTTGGCTAGGAAACGCAATGTTTCCCAGATAATTATTGGCAAACCAGCGCATACGCGCTTTTGGGAGTTAATCCATGGCTCGGTCGTAGATAAAGTGATTCGGCAAAGTCAGGGCATTAGTATTCATGTTATCCCTGGACGCCCACCAGAGGCAGGAAAAGCCCAGATTAAGGCAGTAAAAAATGGAGAAGAAGCGGGTACTAAACCACAGGGGTGGAATTCTCCGAAGATAATTCCTTATTTGGCATCCAGTCTGATGATTATTGGGATGACTTTAGTTTTCACCTTGGTACATCCGTTTTTAGGCCTGGTTAATATTTCTTTGCTCTATCTACTGCCTATTCTGATAAGTGCGGCACTCTGGGGAACCCTTCCCGCCATTGTCACAGCGATAATGGGGACCATTGCCTTTGATCTTTTTTTTGTCCCCCCATTTTTTAAATTTACCGTTGCTGATCTCCGTTATCTAATCAGCTTTGCTATCTTCATGTTGGTGGGGTTGATTACGGGAACTCTATCGGATCGGTTAAAAAAACAGGTGAATTATTCTCGGCAGCGGGAGAATAACATTTCAGCGCTTTATTCTCTAAGCCGAGATATCGCTGCAGTCGATAACCTAGATGCTGTATTAGATTGTATTGTTAGTAATGTCTCCAAAACGTTAGAGGGACAAGTTATGTTGCTTTTACCTAATGAAAAAGCTCAACTGGTACTGCGAAAGGATTCTGGGCTTATCAATTCCCTAGATAAATGTGAACTTTCAGTTGCCACCTGGGTCTATGAAAGGGGACTAAAAGCGGGTCATGGAACGGAGACCTTAGGCACTGCTAAGGCCCAATATTTGCCACTAAGCACAGAGCAGGGAACGCAAGGAGTTCTTGGGATTAACATCAATGAAAGCAACACGCAATTTGACCCTGAGCGAATTCGCTTATTAGAAGCCTTTACAGGATTGGCAGCTATGGCCATCAATCGAGTCAAATTAGCCGAACAAGCCAGAGAGTCCCTTTCGTTAGTAGAGTCTGAACGCTTACGCACGGCTCTTTTCAATTCACTTTCTCATGATTTGCGAACACCCCTGGCTTCCATAATTGGGGCCGTCACCGGTCTTTTAGAAGATAAAAATGTCATCTATAGTCCAGAGGTCCGCAAGGAGTTGCTTAAAACGATTCTCTATGGGGCGGAACGAATGAATCGATTTATTAGTAACTTATTAGATATGGCACGACTAGAAAGCGGTATGCTTAGATTAAATAAGGAATGGTGCGATCTTCAAGATATCATTGGAGTGGCGATCAATAGACTTGGAGACACCCTAACTCGACGGCCTTTGGATATCGATATACAGGAAGGCCTACCCTTGGTGCAAGCTGATGGGATTTTGATAGAGCAGGTGTTGATTAATTTGCTGGATAATGCACTTAAGTACTCAGAAGCCGCTAGCAAAATCATGATCTCGATCCGGCAACAAGGAAATCAACTGGAGATCGTGGTCGCTAATCGGGGCCATGGTATTCCTGAGGCGGATTTAAGCAAGGTCTTTGATAAGTTTTATCGACTTAGTTCCCCTTTACAAGTAAGTGGAACGGGGCTCGGTCTGGCAATATGTAAAGGACTTATTGAAGCACATGGCGGGGATATTTGGGCCGAAAATAATAAACTTGGCGGTGTAACAATTACCTTTACCTTGCCGTTAACCGACCAATTTTTGGGGATAGTGCCTGAGATGAATGAAGGAGAGTAAGATGGAAAACAAAGGTCAGCGTATTTTAATAATTGATGACGATACACAGATTCGGCGATTTTTGCGGGTGGCCCTAACCAGCCACGGCTATGTAGTAAAAGATGCTAGGACGGGTAGCGAGGGTCTCGAGGCAGTCGCGCTGTTCAGTCCGGACCTAGTAGTATTAGATTTAGGGCTACCCGATATCGATGGGCTAGATGTAGTGCGTCAGTTGCGAGAATGGACTAAGGTTCCGATTATCATTCTTTCGGTCAAGGAACAGGAGAGTGATAAAATTACAGCCTTGGACTTGGGTGCGGATGACTATGTGACGAAACCTTTTGGGATGGGGGAATTGTTAGCTCGAATTCGAGCGGCAATGCGCCACACTGTCGGGGTAGAGGAAGAGCCAGTTTTGCATTTTGAAGACTTGACCCTTGATTTATTACACCGCCGGGTCACAAGGGATGATCACGAGATTAAGCTTACCTTAACGGAATATGAGATCGTAAAAAATCTGGCGATTAACGCAGGAAAAGTTATGACCCACAGCTATTTACTTCGTACTGTATGGGGGCCTTCTTATGAGAAAGAAGTACAGTACTTACGAGTATATATTGGTCAGATAAGGAGAAAGCTGGAACGTGACCCATCCCGCCCGCGGCATATTATTACCGAACCAGGGGTAGGATATCGTTTGTTGTAATGCAGACTCACTTGGAGGGAAAAAGGATTGAACGCATTAGGGAAAATCATGTCACCATCTCGAGTTTTAGTCTTGGGATTTGCTGTTCTTATTGTGTTTGGGGCGTTATTACTGACCTTACCTCAAGCAACTCAGGATGGATTGGGATTAACTACTTTGAATGCCGTCTTTACAGCAACCTCGGCAGTTTGTGTTACAGGGTTAGTGGTAGTGGATACAGCGACGACGTTTACGCTCTTTGGGCAATGGGTTATTCTATTCTTGATTCAAGTGGGTGGACTCGGTTTCATGACCTTTGCCACCCTGTTTGCCATGATATTAGGGAAGAAAATTACCCTTAAGGAACGATTGTTGTTGCAAGAGGCCCTAAACCAGGTTTCAGTCGAAGGGGTCGTTCGATTAATGAAGTCTGTCCTACTGATTTCCTTTGCTTTTGAAGCGATGGGTACCCTTATTCTAACCTTACACTGGTATTCCGATTTTGGCTTTAGTAAAGCGCTTTATTATGGTCTCTTTCATTCTATTTCAGCGTTTAATAACGCGGGTTTTGATCTCATGGGTAATTTCACTAGTCTTACTGCTTTCGTTGGAGATCCCGTCGTTAATATTACCATCATGCTTTTGTTTATTTGCGGAGGCTTGGGCTTTATCGTTATGGCGGATCTACTGGCACACCGGAAAAAGTTTAGACTTCATACGAAAATAGTCCTACTGGTTTCCGGAGTCCTTATTCTTTTAGGGACTGTCATTATTTTGATCATGGAATTTGCAAATCCAGATACCTTAGGGCCATTCCCCTTAGGGACAAAGATTATGGCAGCCTTATTTCAATCGGCTACTTCTCGGACTGCTGGATTTAACACCATCAATATAGCGGGTATGTATGACACAACGTTACTCTCTATGATTGTGCTCATGTTTATTGGAGCTTCCCCCGGAGGGACGGGCGGAGGGATTAAAACAACGACGTTTATTGCGATCTTTTTATCTGTGTTGAGTACCTATCGTAGTGATCCTCATGTTGTCTTCCAGGGGCGGACCTTACCAAAGGATGTTATTCAGAAAGCTTGGGCCGTTACGACTTCAGCTTTATTTCTGGTCTTCTTAGTATTATCAATTCTTTCACACACGGAAAATTCAGATTTAAGGACCGTGTTTTTCGAAGTAACCTCCGCCTTTGGGACAGTGGGCCTTTCTCTAGGAATCACGCCCACTCTTTCCGAGGTTGGTAAAATGGCGATTATTTTAACGATGTTTATAGGGCGGTTGGGGCCGTTAACCTTGGCCTTTGTCCTTTCTCAGAAAAAAAATAAACAAGAAGCCCACATTAAATATCCCGATGAACGAATCATGATTGGATAGGAGGAGAAATTAGTGCGCAAACAATTTGTGGTAATTGGCTTAGGGCGATTCGGAACCAGTGTAGCTAAAACTCTCAGTGCATTAGGCCATGATGTATTAGCCATGGATAAGGACGAACATGCCGTTCATGACATAATAAATGATGTGACCAAAGCAGTACAGGCCGATGCACGTGAGGAGGTGACACTCCGGGCATTAGGGGTGCGGAATTTAGATGTAGCAATAGTAGCGATCGGAGATGATCTTGAAGCCAATATCCTGATCACTTTGATGCTTAAAGAAATGGGAATTCCCTATGTTGTCGCTAAGGCCCAATCAGTCCAACACGGAAAAGTGTTGGAAAAAATTGGTGCAGATAAAATTGTTTATCCGGAACAAGATATGGGGATTCGCTTAGCCAACAACCTGATTAGAACAAATGTTATGGATTTTATAGAATTGTCCTTAGATTACAGCATTTTCGAAATAATTGCTCCATCCCAGTTTGTCAATAAATCAATAGGGCAACTAAATTTGCGAGCAGTTTATAAAATCAATGTGATGGCGATCAAAAAAAGCGCAGATCAGATTGTTATCGCGCCAGGGCCAAACGCAGTCGTTGAAGAAAGAGATATTTTAGTAATTGTCTGCAACAAAAAAGCTCTTTCGAAGTTGCCAGAGTAACAGTTAGTAGCAAATAACTTATTTATAGACCTCAGAGAGAATATCAAGATCCGCCTTGCTAAGTGATACGGGCTCCGTATTGTCCACTCGGATAATAATAAATGTTCCTTGAATATCTGCCCTTTTGAAAGGCTTTTGGGTTAAGGGATAGTTTCCATCGTAGACGATTAAACACCCAGGACAGATAGTTTCCACCGTTTCAATATAACCGTGAATTGTTAATTCAAAGGCCTTAAGATTATTGGGTAGTTCACGTACTTCAGGAGCTTTCCCCGGCTCCACTACCAAAGCCTTTATCCATTTAACCAATGTCTACTTCCCCCCTTTCAGTGACTGAGGATATTTTCGACCCGCCTGTCGCCTAAATTGTTTTGATATCGGCGCAAACCCGATAAAAGCCCAGTCCATACCCCGAATTGAATAAGCCAAACCGAAAAATGGCGGCCGGATGAAAGCATCTTCAAACCGGCCGCCATTT